>MDSZ01006134.1_pt1 | contig 21666 bp, 19 predicted proteins | sample 811201 | NCBI WGS metagenome assembly MDSZ01 (sample SAMN05326647, study PRJNA326480) | marine metagenome | isolation source: seawater | place: Indian Ocean: North | collected 2010 | reverse complement strand
TAACACCAGTAAATGATCCTCCTACTATTGGAGCTTATCAGAAAACAGTTGCAACTGGGTCAGTTACTCAATTTACGGATTTGGCTTCATTAGTAAATGACCCTGATAATAATGCTTTTACATTTGCTTTAACTCCTAATACTGCAGGTGGTACAAGTGCGAATTCTACAATTGGAGGAGTTGCTGGGGCATGGCCAGCTACTTATGGTGCTGCTATTGATTTATCTACTTTTGCAAATACCGGTAATTTTACATATACTGCTCCAGGAGCACTTCCAGGAGCTGATCAATATATGGATTATTTTACTGTGGAGGTTAGTGATGGAGAGTTTACTGTTCAAGCAACTTTTAAAATGTTTATCACGAATACCAATCCAGATGGTGTGCCAGATGTCTATACGGTTAATCATGGTGAAACCCGAACATTTGCTACTTGGAAATGATGTGGCTACTTCAATTGGAGGAATGAATGTTCAATCAAAATAAATTTTTCACCTATTACATAAGCATTGTCAATTTTTCCTGAAAAGATTAATTTTCCACTCTTATGTACCAATTCCATTTCATTTTCTTTTATGATTTTTATAAATGAGTTTCCAAGGGTTTCTGCATTGATTAAATTTCCTTTGTAAATTGTATCTCCAGCTTTATTAACTATTATTTTTTCATTATCCTGATTAACTAAAAGAAAATCATCCAAAATAATTTGACATAAATATTCCTTTTTTATGGAACTAAATTTTGGTTTTATAGCTGTATTTCCAGAAGTGTCTATAAATCCATATTTATCATTTTCATAAAAAGCTAAAAAAGGAGCTAATTCTATTTCAAATATATTTTTGAGAGAATCATAAATTCCAGCTCTATTAAAATATTCTTTATAAGTGTCAATATTTTTATTGGAAGTATAATATAGGTATTCAACTGCTTCTGTGTAATGCCTGCTATTTGGAAAAGATTCTAAAAAGTTCACATATTCTTTTTCTTCATTTGATTCAGTAGAAATATGGAGAATATTTTTTTCTATCTCATCTCTAAATGGTGTGTTTTTATTTTGAGATAAGAACAACCTATAAGAACCAAGTGTTTTATCTTTAGTTTTTTCTTCGTACAAAAGCCTCTCATATCTTTCTTTAGCTTCACCAATTTCTTTAGCTCCTTTGAATGATTGGATAAAATATTGATAAGCTCTCCAAGTGTTTAGTTTTTTTATGCTTTCATAAACCAATGCATTTCTTTTATCAAAAGAATTGGTATAATTTTTTGATTTAGGATATTTTTTCATATAGTTTTCGTAACTATCAACGCTATTTTTTTTTAAGGCAATTTCATATGCATTTTTGTCAATGAGAAGGGTTAATGAATCTATAGATTTTTGATTTATTTTTAATTCATTTAATTCATTTAAAACTTTTGATTCCGCTGAAGAATATTTTATAGATGCTTTACTTATATATGTTTTAGCAATATCTACATTACTCTTATCAAAGCTAGGTAATAGATAAAGTTTGGCATAAAGAAAATCAATACCTGGATTTAGACTATCTTTTTCTAATGCTTTTAAAATAGTTTCTTCAAACTTTTCTATATCTCCTTTCTCTAAAAACTTAGTTGCTTTTTTAATGTTTTGAGACATACATAATTTACTAGTAAGCACAAAATAGATAGATGTAAAAAATAAAATTTTTAATATTTTCATATTAATACTTCTTTTTCAATTAATAATTTTTCCTCTAAATTACTATTTTTAATTCTTAAAGTTAATATTTAAAGGTGTTCGCTAGAAAATTAATTAAACCCTTTTTCTTAATTGTCTTAGTTATTTTCATTCTATTTTTTTCAATTTTTGAACATTTAGATACTACTCCTTACAAAGAGTCTGAGTTCTATAAGCAAACGATGTTTTCATTAGACTCTTTAGATAAGTTGAATAGTAAAATAGAAGGAGACACATTAAAAATAGGTTGGGCAAAAAGCTCATTAATACCTTCCTTCCCAACGCCACTAGCTGGCTATGGAGAGAGAAAAGGTAAAATTAATATTGGAGTAGAAGATTCTATTTGGGTTCGTACAATTGTATTAGATAATGGTAAAAATCGTGCTGCTTATGTTTCTTTGGACTTATTAATTCCTCCTCCAAACCTAAATTTTAGTGACATTCTTAAAGGAACTAATCTAAGTGATTCTGAAATATTTTTAACAGCATCTCATTCCCATTCAAGCATTGGGGGCTATCTTCCAAGTGTTGTAGGGGAAATGTTTGCTGGAGAATATGATGAAAAAATTTTGAAATTTATTTCTGGAGTCATAAGAGAATCCTTACTTGATGCTCTTAATAATATGGAAATAACAAAAGTTGGTTATTCTAGAATAAAAGCAGAAGAATTTATAACAAATAGATTAGTTGGCGACTCCTTAGGAGATAAGGATAATTGGATTAGATTAGTAAAATTTGAAAGAAATAGCGGAAAAAATATAATTATGTTTTCTTATTCTGCCCATGCTACTTGCTACACTTCAAAACAACTCAAAGTTTCTTCGGATTATCCTGGAAAATGTATTTTTCATCTTGAAGAACTCCCAAAAATAGATTTTGCCATGTATGGTGCTGGAGCTGTAGGGAGTATGGCTCCAAAATATAAAATTTTGAATGGCAAAGATAAATTAGATGCTATTTCAAAAGGTATTTCAATAAAAATTATTAATACTATTGACTCTATTCCTACATTTTTTGAAAACAGATTATTTTCAAATAAAATTCATATAAAGATGAGAAAGCCATCATTTAGATTTAATGATTTTCTTATTTTTAAGCCTTGGATTTTTAATTATTTGGTTGGTTTAGATAATACATCTAAATATTTTTCTTTTCTTAAATTAGGGGATATATTAATTATAGGTGCTCCAGCAGATTTTTCTGGTGAATTGGTTAAGCCATTAGAGGAATTTGCTTTTTCAAAAAACATGAATTTAATAATTAATAGTTTTAATGGAGGGTATCTCGGTTATATAACAAAAGATAATTGGTATAATAAAAAAAACATTAATACTTATGAAACTTACACTATGAATTGGTATGGGCCTTATAATGGAAGCTATTTCTCAGATATAATTAAAAAAATCATTGATATAAATGAAATTTAATAAAAACTACTTTTTAACCTTTGTTTGGTTTCTTTTTTCATTGGAATCAATGTGTTATTCGAATAATGATTCTATTGAATATAAGATTGGTCAAATGCTAATGTTTGGAATTGGAGATGTTAATTCAGTTGAGGATGCAGATTCTTTATTACTTGAATTATCAAAAAACCATTTGGGTGGAATAATATTATTTGAAAAAAATGTAAACCAGTATGATTCCTACAATAATTTAAAAAAACTAATTGAAAAGATTCAATTAGTTTCAAATAACTCATTATTTATTGCAATTGATGAAGAGGGAGGAAGGGTAAATAGATTAAAGCAAAAGTATGGATTTCATAGAACTAGATCCGCTAAATCATTAGGTGATGAAAATAATTTAGATTCAACCTATCATTATTCCAAAAAAACTAGTGATTTATTAAAAAAATTAGGAATAAACGTTAATTATGCTCCTTCTGTTGACCTTTCAATTAATTTGGAAAACCCAGTAATCTACAAACTTGAAAGAAGTTTTGGAAGAAAACCAAGCCTAGTTCTTTCTCATGCAAAATCATTTATAAATGCACACAGAGAAAATAACATAATTTCTGTATTAAAACATTTCCCGGGACATGGAAGTTCTAATGAAGATTCACATTTAGGGTTAACTGATGTTTCTGATACCTGGATGATAGAAGAGTTATATCCTTATAAATCTATGATAGATTCTGGATTTGTAGATGCCATTATGAGTGCTCATGTTGTAAATAAAAGGTTAGATGATAAGATGTTACCAGGTACTTTATCAACTAAAATTATTAATGGATTATTAAGGAACTTTCTGGGATTTAATGGAGTTGTTTTTTCAGATGATATGCAAATGCAAGCAATTACAAATCATTATGGTTTAGACGTAGCTATTGAAAAATCAATAAATTCTGGAATTGATGTTCTTTTATTTTGCAATAATCAATTAGAAGAAAATAAAGTTTCAACTGATAAAGTTATATCTATTATTAAGCATAAAATTCAATCAGGCAAAATAGAGTATTCGAGAATTGAAGAGTCATTTAATAGAATTAAAAAACTAAAACAAAGTTTTGATATAACTAATTAGGATTATAAATTTTTACTCCTTCTTCAAAAATCCTTTTTTTATCTAAAGTCATTTTTTTTGTTTTCTTTTCGACATACATTTTCATTTGATCTGTATAGTGAGGGCTTTTAGGATCATTTGAGCTTCCATAAGGTAGTACTGTTTCTATTTCTATATCATCTTTTGAATATTGTACCAACATTATATAAGATTCTCCAGATACAACTTTTAGTTTGCCATTTTCATGGCTTCTTACGTGTGAGGGGGCAATCATATCAATGAGCCCTGAAACTGGAAGGTTTATTTTTCCTCTAATATGCCTTTGAAGGTCTCCCAATATAACATCTATCTTCCCAAAATGCTTTAATAAATATTTTTTAGATTTTTTAAGTGCATTTAAGTGATACTCTTTTGGTATAGTATCTTCAATATCATGATTTTTTTCAGCTAATTCCTTTAATATAAAATTATAATATGTACTCCATTGAGCTGCACCTAAATTATTGTAGTCACCTTTTTTATCCCATTTTTTTATTAGAGATAGAAGGTCAGAATATTCTAAAAAATCATTATTGTTAAGATCAAATACTGATTTAATATTTCCAATTAGAACTAATGAATCAGGGTATTTTTGATCATATTTTATTTTTTTAAAATCAGAATAATTAATTTTTTCATAATTTTTTATTAATTCCATAAACCTTACGCTTCTATTATTTTCTTTTTCTTTAAAGTTAAATGTGGGTGGATAGTTTAATTCTTTTAAATTAAATTCTTTGCTCGTTGAATTAAATGGTGAATTGTTAGTATTAAATAAATAACCACTCGGGGGATTTAGTAGTTTTGGTAAATCTTCATATGGATGGTATTTATCTAGAATCAAAGAAGAATTATTTCCTAAAACTAATTTTCCCCAATCGATTTCTGAATTTCTAATTGACAATCTAGCATTACTCATGAAAAATATATTATCTCTATTGTCAGCATATACAATATTAAACCTTGGGATACCTAATAATTTAAGAGCAGATTCAAATTCCTCAAAATTTGATGCCTTATTCATTTTTAACCACTGTTCAATTGCGCTTATATTATTCAATGATTGAGAAAAAAACGAAAAATATCCTTTTTTGTTTTTAATTACAGGTCCAAAATCTGACCATAATACTTTTCTTTTTATATTTATCTTAAGGCCTAAAAATATTTTTACTTTAATTTTTACTTCTTTAATTTCAAATTTTTTCCAGTTACCATCTATTTTATATTCATTTACATTGTTGGGATTAATTATTAATTGATATATATCGTTCATGTCTGGATAATTATATGTGTGAGTCCAGCCTAAATTTTTATTTGTACCTATAACTGGAAGAGGGAGGCCAGGAAATAATCCTCCCAGCATATTCCATCCTTGTTCACTATTTACATGAGCTTCATACCAAGCAAATGGTCCTTCTAATGGTTGATGGGTATTGATATTCAAAAATGTTTTTCCATTTTCGGTTTTATTACTATTAAATGCAAATGCATTTGATCCAATTGAGCTGCCAATATCATCGACTCCAGACATCTCATCGATGGGGTCAACATTATTTGCAAGTAGTTGTCCAATAACGTCACCTGTATCAGAAAATAAATGTAGCATTAAGTTTAATCCAGTTAAATAATCATATATCGTCAATGGAAAAAAGTTTTTTACTAGTATTTTCTCAGGATATTTTTTGGCATAAGCATTTAGCCCTTCTAGATAACCATAAATAATGTTTAGACCTTCAGGAGAAAGGTTTTTTAACTCTTTTTCTGCAACTTCTCTTGATCTTAATAGTTCTACAGCAAAGTCTAAAATAGCTCCATTTGGTCCTTGAAGTCTACCAAGCATACCTTTTGATGGTAAAAATGTTTTTTGAATTGTTTCAAAGTCGTCTTCTGCATGAGCCCATGCTAAACCATATGCTGCTTCTTTATCAGTTAAGCCATAAATATGAGGTACTCCCCATTTGTCTCTAACAATAGTTATGTTAGATGTATTTACCTGTCCAAATACATCAATTGATAGAAATAAAAATATTAAAAAAATAAATTTATATAGGTACATTTACGTGTCTCTCAGCATGATATGAAGATCTAACGAGCGGTCCTGATTCCACATATTTTAATCCTCTTTTTAAACCTTCTTCTTTATACATATGAAAAATTTCTGGGCTTATAAAGTCATCAACTTCAAGATGCATTTTAGTTGGTTGAAGGTATTGTCCAATTGTCAAAATATGAAGACCATGTTCGACCATATCATCCATTGTTTTAAAAACTTCTTCTTTCTTTTCTCCCAATCCAACCATAATACCTGATTTAGTTCTTTTGCCAAATTCTTTTGTTTTTTTTATTTGCTCAAGACTTCTTTCATAATTTGCCTGCGGCCTAACTCTTCTATAAAGTCTTGCAATAGTTTCTATATTATGTGATACTACTTCTTGACCAGCTTCAATCATTTTATATAGAGCCTCCCAATTTGCTTTTACATCGGGAATTAAAGTTTCAATTGTTATTTTTGGTGATAGTTTTTTTGTGAGATGCACTGTTTGATACCATATTTCTGCTCCTCTATCTTTTAGTTCGTCTCTATTTACCGATGTAATTACAGCGTGTTTAACTCCCATTTTTTTTATTGCTTTAGCAACTCTTAAAGGTTCCATTTTATCATATTCAGGTGGTCTTCCAGTAGCAACAGCACAAAATGTACAGCTTCTTGTGCATACATTACCTAATATCATAAACGTAGCAGTTCCTGCTCCCCAACATTCACCCATATTAGGACAATTTCCACTCTCGCAGATAGTATGAAGCTTATATTTATCAACAGTTTTCCTAACCTTTCTGTATTCACTACCTACCGGAAGCTTTACTCTTAACCAATTTGGCTTTGATATTTTAGTTTTCAATGTTTTTATTTTAGTCATTGCAATTTACCTTATAGTATTTCTTTATTTCCATTTTCTACCATAAAAAAGCGTTATAAAAGCAGATGTAAATATGGATTTATTTTTAACGGTAGGCATGATAATCATTTTTTTTGTAAAAGCTTCTGCCAAAAAACCAACTTCAAGAGCTATTGACCCTTTTTTCATACTTCCAAATTCAAAGTTGATGGCAGATTTAAGGTTTATCCCTGGTCTTATCTTTGTCTCATTTATTCCTTCTAAAAATCCTGCAGTACCTATTACATTATTAAAATTATGAATATTTGAATCAAAGGCTTCAATAACAACTGCATTGTTTCTATTGTATCTTATGTAATAGGGGACAAGGAACCCTAGTCCAGGGCCTCCACTTAAGTGAGCATTAATTTGTATTCCATTTTCATCCTTTTTATTAAAAATGGATTTTTCAATACCATATTGCATTCTTAATGAATACATCGTATTTTGTTTAGCCCAAATAAAATTGTCCCCTCCAAAAGGAGATGTATATTTATATTCTTTTGGATGCTTAACATTAACAATTTCAATACCATAAATTCTATATGTATTGTCTTTAATCTTATTCCCAAATTTAAGATTTATACCTCCTATTAAACCTCCATTTGTATTTTTATTGATACCCCATAATATTTCGTTTTGATATTCAAAATAATCACTTTCTTGAGCTCGAGATTCAAAATAAAATAAATATGATGTTATTATGATTAATGAAGTTTTGAAATATGTTTTCATAATTATTTATACATAAGATTTAATATATTATACAATAATAAATTTTATATGTTTCACTAGATTTATGATATTAAATATAATTTATGTTATGATTTGTAACAATTAATTAAAATTATCCTTAAAGTTAGATTTATTTTTTCATGAGATTATTTACTCTCTTTATTTTTTTATTTTTTTCTTCAACACTCTTTTCTCAAGATATTTACACCTCTGAATATGAATCTTCACCTGATCCAAATAGATTTTACAGTGAAATACGATCTTTTTTAAACGAAGATGTTTTTATAAAATCTAATAAAAAGTTGATAGTATTTACTGGTAGTTCCAGCATAAGATTTTGGATGGGTTTAAAAAATGATTTTAGTGAGTATGATATTTTAAATAGAGGCTTTGGTGGTTCTATTTTTTCAGATTTAAACTTTTTTATTGAAGATCTTGTAATAAAACATAATCCTGATTTAATTGTGATTTATGAAGGTGATAATGATATAGCTTTTAATATTCCATTGGACAAGATTTATAAAGATTTTAAAATATCACATAGTAAGATTAGAAATAAGTTAAAAAATACCCCTATAATTTATATAGCACCAAAACCTAGCCCGTCTAGATGGAATTTTAAAGAAAATTATATTGAGTTGAATAAAATGATTCAAAATTTTTGTAAAAAAGAAAATAACACATATTTTTTTGATTCATGGTCCATAATGCTTGACAATCAAGGTAATATTCCAAAAAAATTTTTTTGGAAAGATATGTTACATATGAATAATTTAGGGTATGAAGTCTGGAAAAAAAATTTACAACCGCTAATAAATAGAATTCTAAAATAATGAAACACTCTATAGAAAACAGATATGTAGGAGAGTTAAGAACTTCATCTACTCATATTAAATCTGGAAAAAATATTATTACTGATGCACCTGTTGATAATAATGGAAGGGGGGAAGCATTTGCTCCTACAGATTTAGTTTCATCAGCACTTTGTAGTTGCATTACAACTGTTATGGGAATTTGTGCAGAAAAAGGAAAATTTAAAATGCCAAACTCAAAGGCTAGAATAACAAAGGTAATGTCTGCAAGTCCCAGAAAAATATCTGAAATAAGAATTGAAATAAATTTTGAAAAAAATAGTCTTACTGATATTCAAAAAAGAAAATTAATGTCTGTTGGAAAAAACTGTCCTGTAGCTAAAAGTTTAAATTCAGATATCAAACAAACTTTAGTCTTTAATTTTTAATTTCTTTTTTAAAAAATTATCAAAAGAAAATTTTCCTGGGCCTGAAAGAAAAATCGTAAGATATATAGTTAAAAATAATATTCCTTTTTCCATTTTAGAAAAGGGATCATCTATATGAATATCAAAAACAATTATTATAAATGTATAAATAATTGGAATAGAAAATACTCTTGTGCAAAGACCTAATAAAATAAAAATTGGACAAATGAACTCAGCAAAAATTACTAAAGACAAACTTACTTCACTTCCTAAAGAAAGATGATTCATGAAAGTAGCAGATCTTTCTTCAAACCTAATTAATTTGGCATATCCATGAGTCATTAGAGATAATGAAGATCCAATTCGCAGAATTAAAAGGCCAATTGAATGTAAATGATTTTTGTCTGAAAAATTTAAAATTAATTTAAGTATTTTCTTCATAATATAAATGTAACTAAATATAAGAAGATTAAATTTGTAATTTATAATTTTTTAAAAAATGAATTTTAGAATTGGTCACGGTTATGATGTTCATCGTCTTGAAAGTAACGAGAAATTTACAATTGGCGGTATTGAAATTAAACATCACAAAGGAGTCATAGGTCATTCAGACGCTGATGTAGTAATTCACGCATTATGCGATGCTATGTTAGGCGCATTGAGTTTAGATGATATAGGATCACACTTTCCTGACACAGATAAAAAATATAAAAATATAGATAGCAAATTATTATTGGGTAAAGTAGTAGAATTATGTAATAAAAAAGGATTTAAACTTTCAAATGCTGATATAACAATTCTTCTTCAAGAACCAAAAATCTCAAAACATAAACTTAAAATTATTGAAGTTCTTTCCGGTATTTTAAATGTAGATCATTCTAAAATTTCAGTAAAAGCAACTACTACCGAGAGTTTAGGTTTTATTGGCAGGGAAGAAGGTGTTGCCGCACACTGTGTAGTAATTATGGAGGTTTTATAATTTTGCCATTACCATTTTCTATCGTACTTTTCTATTTTTTCTATTTCATCATCATCTAAAATATTTCCCATACCATTTACAGCTGAAACACAAAAAAAACCAACAACTGGAAAATTTGAATCATTTTCAACAGTAAGATTTGTTGGTGAGTTTGCTAGTGAGACGGCAAATAATTCCCCAAAACCTCCTTGTCTATCTATTTGAATTGATACTTTATTAAGAAAATCAAATGCCTCAAATGGAATGGAGTGAATTTCAACATATAATGAATCGCCATATTCAAAAGGTGATTTGAATTCGTCAGTTATTTCATCTCTTTCAAATCTTGTTACAGCTCTTCGTATCGGAGGTATAAATGGAATTCCATCTATAATCGCCCCTTCTGATGATGCTCCAGCATCTATGCATGTAATTATATCTTGCGATCTTACTTGTTTCACACCATTTTTATAACTCTTTATCCAGTATGCATCACCTACCCCTTCTTTTTCATTAGACCAGAACTCAGCATAATATGAATTTTCAGGAAATTCACCTTTAACAAAATTTATACTATCAATAATTGAAGTTCTATTTAATGTTGAGGACCCAGTTATTTTTTTCCCATTATATAAAATATTCAGAAAAAAATCTGTCCCTACATCACCAAGGTTAGAAAAATTTGAATCTGGATTCCATATATATTTTCCTTTATCTTTTTCAGTAAAATTAAATTTATCACCTTTATCATTTATAATATAAACTTCAGCTCCATCAATAAATTTAGTTGATGTTGAATCTAAATAATCTTGAGAAGAAGATAAAATTATTGTTTGACTTTCATTTTGATTATTAAGCCAAGCATCTACTACAAGAATTGGGGTTTTAGATTCTAGATCGGGATAGATAATTTCTTCACATGAAATGAAAATAATTAAAGAAATAAATTTTAAAAAATTTTTCATTAAAACTTAAAATTATATGTTATTGATGGAACAAAAGAGCCTATTATTGACAGCCTAGTAACTTGACCTGGAACAAAAGATTCAGACGCTACCTTTTTGCCTTGAGAAAAATAAATTGAAAATGGGTTTTTTCTATTATAGACATTATATATTCCAATAACCAAGGAGTTATTATTTTTTCTTATTTTTCCTTTTTTATTTTCTTTTTTTCCATTAATAGTAACTGAAAAATCTAATCTATGATAATTTGGGATTCTTCTATCATTTCTAGAATTATTTGAGTTATGTGGAATTACAAAGCCTTGAATTACATATTTTGATGTAGGAAACGTAACTGGAGTTCCAGATATAAATGTGAAGTTACCAGCAAATGAAATTCTTTTATTTAAATCAAAATTTGAAGTGAATTTTAAATTATGTGTTTGATCATATCTGGTGGGATACCATTTAAAATTATTTATTCCATCAATTTTTAATTCTGTTCTAGCTAAAGTATAGCTAATCCAACCGTTTAGTCTACCTGATTTCTTTCTAAATAACAACTCCATTCCATAAGCTCTTCCAATTCCAAATAATAAATCACCTTCAATATATTTATTAATTAAAATATCAGCACCATCAATGTAATCAATTTGATTTTTTAATTTTTTATAATAAAACTCTATTGATGATTCAAAAATATTTTCCTTAAAATTTTTAAAGTATCCTATAGCATAGCTATCAACTTTTTCTGGTTTGATATTATTAGTACTTGGAGTCCAAACATCAAGAGAACTTGAGGCAGCAGTATTTGATAGAAGGTGGATATACTGAACCATTTTATTATAGCTTATTTTTAATGAATTAGAATCATTCAATTTATAATTAATTGAAATTCTTGGCTCTAAATTTGAAAACGATTGAATATTTTTCCACTTATCCATTTTTTCCTCTGAATTAATGGTCTTTCTATCTCCTGGATTTATTGGCGGATTAAAAATATATTTAGTACCAGGACCGAGGTAACTATAGGTAGAGGTTCTTAACCCATATGAAAAAGAAATGTTATTTATTTTTTGTTCGTTTCCAAAATAAATGGAACTTTCAAATGCATATTTTTTTGGAAGTGTTATGTCGGTTATTTTTCCATCACTAACTCCCTGTGCATTTGCTGGTTCAAATCGATAAATCAGAAACTCTCCTCCAATAGAAAATTCATTATTTGTATTAATAAAATATGTAAATTCAGGCTTTAAGTTTAATGTTTCAATCTTGGAATCCCATTCAAATTTATTTCTATCATCTGATCCAAAAGCTAATTGATAATCATAATTACTGTAAATGGTAGTAAAGTTTGAAAATAATCTATCATTAAATAGGTGATTCCATCTTATAGTTCCTGTTCTATTTCCCCAATTAAAACCTTGCCTTTCATCAAATCTGAAAATATCTCTTCCCAAATAACTTGAAAAAAATATTCTATTTTTCTCGTCTAAATTAAAATTAATTTTTGCTGTTAGATCATAAAAATTTAATGCCCAACCATCGTTTAAAAAGTTTGAATTTTTCAAAAATGGTTTTGCTAATACGTCAGCATATGATCTTCTTAATGCTAATATAAATGACGACTTTTCTTTAACAATTGGAGCTTCTATAGTTAGCCTGCTAAATATGGATCCAATTCCTCCTGAAATACTTCTTTTTTTATTATTACCATCTTTCATTCTAATATCTAAAATCGATGACAATCTTCCACCGTATCTTGCAGGAATTCCACCTTTATATAATTTCAAATCTTTTACAGCATCCGGGTTAAAAACGGACAAAAACCCTAAAAGATGAGAAGAATTATATACAGGTGCTTCATCTAGCAAAACTAAATTTTGACCTACTGATCCACCTCTTACATTAAATCCACTTCCACCTTCTCCAACGGTACTAACTCCTGGAATTAACTGAATAGCTTTTATTATATCTACTTCTCCAAGAAAAGTAGGTATTTCATTAATTTTACCAATGTCTAATTTAAATGTACTTATTTCTGTACTCGAAACATTTTCGTTTTCTGACTCACTAGTTATTAAAACATTTTCCAATTCAATATCTTCACTTAAAAGTTCAATATCAATTTTTTGATCTTTATCAAGTATTATTTTTTTTTTCAATGTTATATACCCGATATATCTGTATTCAATATTATACTCTCCTTCTTCAAGAGTTATTGAATAAAAACCATATGGATTGGTTATTACTCCACCCTGAATTTCATTAATATAAATTGTAGCTCCAATTAGTGACTCCCCATCTGAAGCACTTTTAATGTAACCATTTAAAGTATAATTTGTTTGTGAATAAACATTTATAGATATCAAATAAAGAATCAATAATTGATATAATTTTCTAAACATTATTTTTTTATATGTTTAATAATATTAATTGAATGTTCTCTTGAATTTTCTATAAACCATTTGTTAGTTTTTAATCCTCCACATATTACACCTGCTAAATACAATCCTGAAATATTTGTTTCCATAGTTTTTTTGTCATGCAAAGGAGTATTATTTTTATCTGTGCGAATTTTAATTCCAATTTTTTTTAGAAAATTAAAATTTGGTTGATAACCTGTCATTGCAAGAACAAAATCATTTTCCAATTGGATTTTTTTATTATTAGTTTTTACCTCAATGCTTTTGTCTGTTACTTTAGTTATTTTAGAATTGAAATATGCTTTAATACTATTTTCTTTAATTCTATTTTCAATATCAGGTTTTACCCAATATTTTATATTTGAGTTTAGTTTTGATTCTCTTATAATCATAGTAACTTCTTTACAACCTTTTCTAAATGTTTCTAAGGCAACATCAACAGCTGAGTTACCAGCACCAACAATAGCTATTTTCATACCAAAATATGGGTGAGGATCATCATAGTAATGTTTTACTTTTTTTAACTCTTCACCTGGTATTTCAAGTTTATACGGTAAGTCATAAAATCCAGTTGCGATTATAACATTTTTTGCTAGATAATTACTCTTTGAAGTATGTATTTTAAAATTTTCACCTTTTTTAATTTTTACTACTTTTTCATAAAGGTTGAGTTTTAATTTCCACGATGATGAAACTCTTCTATAATATTCCATAGCTTCTGCTTTCGTGGGTTTAGAATTATGAGAGATAAAAGGAATATTGCCAATTTCTAACTTATCAGAAGTAGAAAAAAATGTCATATTATTTGGATAGTTGTACAATGAGTTTACCAAACACCCTTTGTCGATTATTATATAACTTAAATTTGATTTAATTGCTTCTATTGCACAGTTTAATCCAATTGGGCCAGCTCCAACAATACATATATCATATTTTTTCATCATTTATTTTGATATAATATTAAAATAAAATTTTAAAGGATCAAGGTTCTTAATAAGTGTATCAACAAGATTTTTATCGGATAAATAATAATTTAAAAAATTTTCTTTTCTTTCTTGAAGAATATTGTTGGGAAATAATTTAGACATTATTTTATCAAGCTCATTAAGACTTTTTTGATGATTCTTTTTTTCTTCCTTTATCAATCTTTTTTCTAAACTATTTATTTCATTAATTGTCTTCTTTTTTAATGCTAAGATTTTACCATTTAATGATTTATCTATTGCTTTTGATTTATCTATTATTTTTTCTATCTCTTTTCCAATATTTTGTTTTTCATTAATTAAATCAAATTTATTTTTTGATTGATTTTTTAAAATAATTTTTTCTAATTCATTTTTGTTTTTAAATATATCAGAAAGTTTGATCTTAAGCTTTTCAAGTTTTGATTTAATTTTATCATTAACAATTGTCACAAAATTTCTTGGTAGAATAATTGGAAATGGAATATTATAAAATTTAAAAAAATCTTTGAATCCTAGCCAGTATTCAATCTCGGACGGACCTCCCACATATGCTATATTTGGAATTATACTTTGTTGATAAAGACATCTCATTATGACATTTGGACTAAAAAATTCTGAATTTGAATTTAACTTATTGATTATTTCTTTTTCGGAAAATGATATTGAAGTATTATTTATTTTGTATTTATTTTTTTCTTTAATTATTCTTTCTCTTAGATTTTTTTTCAAATAAAAGAAATTAATTTTTCTAATATATACTAAATTTTTTTTTGAAGATTTTGATTGTAGGTTTTTTATAGAATTATTAATTATATCATCTTGAATTACTTCTAAAAAAAGTTTTTTATAATTTCTACTGTTAGGGTCGAGAATAATAAGTCCGTATTTTCCAAAAATTTCATTCATATAGTACAATACTGAATTTGATAGTTTAGAATTTTTTAAATATGCTTTTTCAAATAATGATATTTTTTCAGGTATATTTTTAAATATGTTTTTTATTGTTTTAGGATTGATATCTCCAACAGCTCCTGAGGTTTTAATGTCCCAGCTATAATTTTTACCATAAAGATAAAATGACTTTATTTCATCAAAATCATGGTCTTCTGAAGCCATCCAATATATTGGAACAAAATTTTTTTTAGGATATTTTTTCTTAAGCTCAGATGCGAGATTTATCGTAGATATAATTTTATAAATAACGTATAATGGGCCTGTAAATATATTTAATTGGTGTCCGGTTGTTACAGTAAATGTATTTTTGTTTTTTAACTGATTTATGTTTTCTACAACTTTAGTAGAACAGTTAATTTTTTCATATTGTTTAACTAAACTTTTTTGTAATACTTTTCTTTTCTTTTCAACATAAGATATTTCTTTTGTTTTTAAGTATATATTTTTTAAATTAATTTTTTCAGAATTAACATGTCTTAGAAATTCTTTAGAAAAATTCTTAGTTTCTTCGAATGGTATTTTTTCTAATTTAATCATAATAATCTACAATAAAGATCGTAATTCAATGCTTCTTTAACTATCACGTTATAAAAATTTCCAATTTTTAAATTTCTTGAATTTTCCTTTATAATTATTTCATTATCTACTTCAGGAGAATCAAATTCAGTCCTACCAAAGAAAGTATCTTTTTCTTTACGATCAATGATTACCTTAAGTTTTTTATCTATAAATTTTTGATTTAAATCATAGGATATTTTTTGTTGAAGCTTCATTATTGAGTCAGCTCTATCTTTCTTGATTAATTCTGTCACATCATCTTTCATCGAAAATGAATGGGTGCCTTCTTCATGTGAATAAGTAAAAATCCCTAACCTATTAAACTTCATTTTTTCAACAAAATTGTACATTTCCTGAAAGTCTTTTTCCGTTTCACCAGGATGTCCAGCAATTAGGGTAGTTCTAATTGAAATACCAGGAATTATATCTCTAATTTTATGAATAAGTTCTTCTGACTTTTCTCTATTAGTTCCTCTTCTCATAATTTTTAATATTTTTGAGGAGCCATGTTGTAGTGGAATATCTAGATAGTTACAAATTTTTTTATTTTTTTTCATAACATCTATAATGTCCATAGGAAATCCGGTTGGAAAAGCATAGTGTATTCTAATCCATTTTATCCCCTCTACCTCTGAAAGTCTTTGTAATAATTCCGCAAGCATTCTTTTTTTATATAAGTCTATTCCATAATAAGTAGAATCTTGAGCAATAATAATTAATTCTTTTACTCCTTTTTTGGATAAATTTTTTGCTTCTTCAATTAATAATTCAATAGGTTTTGAAATATGTTTTCCTCGCATAAGTGGAATAGCACAAAAAGAACACGGTCTATTACAGCCTTCAGATATTTTAAGATATGCATAATGATTATTGTCTGATAAAACTCTTTTGCTTAAAAGCTCTTCCCTATATTTTGCTTTTAAATTTCTAAGTAATATTGGTAAATCATTAGTTCCAAAATAATCATCAACATCTGGGATTTCCTTCTTAAGACTATCTTTATATCTTTCTGATAAACAACCAGTAACATAGAGTTTTTTTATGTTACCGCTTTTTTTCTCGCGAGCAAATTTTAGAATAGTATCAATAGATTCTTGTTTTGCATTTTCTATAAACCCACATGTGTTGATTATTATAATATCAGAATTCTTATCTTTTTTTTCATGATATGCATCAAAGTTATTTCCTTTTAATTGGGTTAAAAGCATCTGAGAATCAACTATATTTTTTGCACAGCCTAATGTTACTATATTTATTTTCTCTTCTTTTGTTTTCATTTTGATAAAATACATATTAAAATTAATAAATAATTATTCTGATTTTAATGTTTATTAAGATTCTATAAAGAATAAGTTTTAAAAAAATTTTCTTTTTAATTTATAGTTATTAGATTAACAAAGTTTAGTTAAACCCAAAAAACATATTATGATTAATTTTTTCAAGTACCATTTTCGTCCTTTTATTAAAGTAACATTATTATTAGTTTTCATACCATCTGCGTTTTCACAAAAAAAAATTCCTAAACAAAAGAAAGTTATAATTAATTCAATTGAAGAAAAAAGAGAAAAATTAATTGAAATTAGTGATAATATCTGGGAAGCGGCAGAACTTTCTCTTCGAGAATTTAAATCTTCAAAATATCTTTCAGATTATGCTGAAGAAAATGGTTTTACAGTTGAGAAAGGGGTTGCTGGAATTCCTACAGCTTTTACAGCAACCTATGGTTCTGGTAGGCCTATTATTGGTATTATGGGAGAATTTGATGCAAATGCAGGAATCTCTCAAAAGAAACAACCTACTAAAGAACCTTTAATAAAGGGTGCTGCTGGTCATGGGTGTGGTCATAATTTGTTTGGTACAGCAAGTTTAGCAGCAGCAATTGCAATAAAAGAGCAAATTGAAATGGGTGAGATATCTGGTACTGTTATTTTTTATGGAACCCCAGCTGAAGAAACTATTTTTGCAAAAGTTTGGATGGTTAGAGAAGGATTATTTGATAAACTTGATTTATGTATGGATTGGCACCCTGGTTCGGAGATTGCTGCTGCTACACAAAGTAGTAAAGCTCTTGTAGATTTTAGACTAAAGTTTTTTGGAAATGCTGCTCATGCATCAGGAGATCCATGGAATGGCAACAGTGCTGTAGATGCATTAGAATTATATACTACTGGTTTAAACTATTACCGTGAACATATTAAACCAACTGCTAGAATACATTATGATATTGAAAAGGCAGGAGATGTTGTAAATGTTGTTCCAGAGTATGCTCAAATTTGGACAAGACTTAGAGAAAATGATAATGATAATGTTGATATCTTGTATGAAAGAGCTAAAAAAATAGCTGAAGCGGCGGCTATGATGGCTGGAGTAAAATATGAGTTAAGTCTGATTTCTGGAATTTATGAAATCATTCCTAATAGAGCTGGTGCTGCAGTAATGCAAAAAAATTTAGAATTATTGGGGGATATAGAATATTCTGAATACGAAATTAATTATGCTAATACTATTTTAAAGGAAACAGGAAAAGAACCACTAGGTATTGACGGAAAAATAAAGCCTATTAAACCAACTATGCCTGCTCAAGGAGGCTCTACTGATGTTGGAGATGTTAGTCAAGTTGTTCCAGTAGTTCGGCTTGGAGTTACTGCAGCAGCTAAAGGCGGGCCGTGGCATTCTTGGGCAGTAGTAGCATGTACTGGGATGTCTATTGGACATAAAGGTTTAATTTTTGCATCAAAAGCATTAGCCATGACAATGTTAGATTTTTATAAGAATCCTGACAAGATTGATGATGTGAAAAAGGAGTATTTGGAAAGAAAAGGCGATAGAATTTATAAACCTAGAATACCACCTGGACCACCAAAATTAATAGACTAATCTTTTCTTACGTTATACTTTTTTGGTGCAAATAAGAAACCAAATGCTTTAGCTCCCTCTTTTGTATGAACTTTATGATGTACATAGTGAGCATTCATTATTCTTTTCATGTAGTCACTATTTATTTTAAAATTAATTTTTATTCTTCTATGTACTATTATGTCATGAAATATTATGTATGCAACACCATATAAAAAAATACCTATTCCAAAATATTTTAATATGCTGTATGATTCATAAGAATATCCTATATAAATAAGTAAAATTGATGGAATAGAAAATATTACTGCAAAAAGATCATTCATTTCCAAAAAATGTTTGTGAACTTTATGATGGGATTTATGCAAATTCCATAGAAATCCGTGCATAATATATTTATGAGTAAACCAAGCAACGCCTTCCATAAAAATAAATGTTCCAATTACAATTGATATTTTTAAAATCAAACTCATAATTATAAATCAGAATGTTAAAATCTTAGTTTTAATATCTTCCATTAACCACATTGGAGTTGATGTAGCACCACAAATTCCAACAGATTCATTTTTACTAAACCATTCATTTTTTAATTCTTTAGAACTAGAAACAAAATGGGAATGTTTATTATTTGCTTTACAAACATTGTAAAGAACATTTCCGTTTGAAGATTTTGTTCCGGATACAAAAACAATTTTATCAAAACCAAGAGAAAAGTCTTTCAATTGAGTGTCTCTGTTGCTGACTTGCCTACAAAGAGTATCATGAGCATTAACTTCAATACCTTCTTTTTTTAAAATTTTAACTATTTCATAATATTTATCTTTACTTTTAGTTGTTTGAGTGTAAAGAGTTATTTCTTTTGGCATCTTCTTAAAATCTAATTCTGAAATATCTTGAAAGATAATTGCATCCTCTTTAGTTTGACCCCTTAATCCTTTTACCTCAGGATGTCCATGTTTCCCATAAATATATATAGCCTCTTTTTTATCGTATGATTTTTTAATTCTATTTTGAAGTTTGAGTACTACTGGACAAGATGCATCTATTAAAGTCAAATTGTTTTTTACAGCTAATTCATATGTAGAAGGCGGCTCACCATGAGCTCTAATCAATACTTTAGAATCTTTTATATTTTTCAAATCTTTATTGTCAATTATTACTAATCCCATTTTTTCTAATCTTTCTACTTCCATATCATTATGAACAATATCACCAAGACAATAGAGTTTCTTATCTGTTTTTAAAATATCCTCTGCCATTTCTATGGCGAACTCCACTCCAAAACAAAAACCAGAATTATTATCTATTTTTACTTTTAAGTTTTTCATAATAGAAAGTAAAGATAATTGATTACGAATTTAATTTTAATTTGTTAAGAAATTTCTCGTAAAAACTTACATTCATTAAAAATAGTAACAACCAATAAAAAAGATCTTCAATTGGAATCGTAATAATTCTTATTGATAAGTTTTCTGTATTGTTATACCAAACTATTGGATTCGTTTCAAACAAAAAATCAAAATCTCCATCTGTTAGGATACCATTCACAATAAAAAATGGAATGAGAGTTAATAAATAGCTAACTAAAAAATCACCATAATTTTTAAAACTCATTAAAGGAAGAATTATGATTATAAACGTACCGCAGAAAAGAAAATTCCAAAATGTATAATTTTTATCAGGATTGATTGCAGCAAAAACTAATAATATAACAGCTGTTATAGTTAGAAATTTTTTGGATAGACTATTATGTTTTTTTAAGTCAAAAAAATATTTTACACTTTCATAAATAAACAAACAAGAATAGGGAATTACAAAGAAAAAAAGCCACTCTTCAATTGGCATACCAAAAAAATTTATATTTGAAATATGTATCTTATTGAAACCCCATATTTGATTTTTTGTAAAAATAATATCCCATGGAATAAAAAAAATAGCCGTTAATGTAAAGGCTAGCATCAGTGCTTTTATTTTGGAAAAGTATTTAAATCTTGAATCCCATGAAGCAGCAAGTGGAAATGAAATTGTTAAGATTAGTAAAATAAAATATAAGCTCATTTAAATCAAATTCAATTTAATTAATAGAAATGACTTGATAAAAATTATGAATTTAGAAAAATTAGAAATTCTAATTCTTTTTTGTTTAATTATTTCAGCATCTAATCTCGATATTTTATTAAAAAGATTCAAATAATATTTATATGTTAAATAAACTCCAAATTTTGCTTCATCTGGTAGTTTTTTTATTCCAATTAAGCCACTATTAAAGTCGGATAAAATATTCTTTTCTATTATTTTTTTTTCTTTATTATCTAAACTGTTATAATTAACATCTGGAAAATACAATCTTCCCCTATCTTTATAATCGCTTTTTAAATCTCTTAAAAAATTTATTTTTTGAAATGCAGACCCTAAACTTTTAGCATATCTTATTAGGGATTTATATTCAGATTCTTTTTTACAAAAAATTTTTAAACACATTAAGCCGATAACTTCAGCAGATCCATAGATATATTTTTCATAATTGGATTTATCATATTTTTTTTTATTTAAATCCATCTCCATACTATATAAAAATGAATCTATCAATTCTTCTGGTATTTTATATTTATTAACACATATCTGAAAAGAATTTAAAATTGGATTTAAGCTCATCTGTCTCCTTATAGAGTTATATGTTTCTTTTTTAAATTCTTGTAAAAGATTTTTTTGATTTTGACCATAAAAACTATCTACTATTTCATCTGCAAATCTTACAAATCCGTATATAGCATAAATAGGCTTATGAAATTTTTTATTGAGTGTTTTTATCCCTAATGTGAATGAAGTACTATAATTTCTTGTAGTGATTTTG
>MDSZ01055311.1_pt1 | contig 21668 bp, 22 predicted proteins | sample 811201 | NCBI WGS metagenome assembly MDSZ01 (sample SAMN05326647, study PRJNA326480) | marine metagenome | isolation source: seawater | place: Indian Ocean: North | collected 2010 | reverse complement strand
TCGGAATGGTGTCGGGTATAACTCTTTCGCAATAATCACCGGCAGAAGGTTTATACATAAAATAAGTTTAATGTAAACTATTTAAGTTTTTATTTTTTACCATTTACAATGGTTTTAATGTAATTTTTGAGGCTAATTTTACCAAATATTTTGTAAACTTTATTTGATAAATTCATATTAGTTAAAGCAGAAGCATACCTTTCACCTTTTCTAGGAGCTAAAAAATTTATTTTTGAGTCAAACATTTTAGCAACTTCTAAGATTGTGTAACTTTTTTTAGTTGAGATACTATAGTGCCTACACCTGTTTTTTTTCCAAGCATAAAAACATGCATTTACCGTATCATCAATATGAGTAAATCTTCTAGATTGACTCCCTGGTTTCACGACTGTTAAAGGCTTATTATTTTTATATTGATTTTCAAAAATACCAATTACTGTAGCCATAGGTCCAAAAGATATCTGTTTTGGTCCATAAACATTATAAAAGTACAAAATTTCGTATTTAAATTTAAACCAATTTTTTAAATTTTCTAACATTTCTAAATTTTTAGCTTTCGTAAAAGCATATGGTGATAAATTTTTATCTTTTCCTTTATTTCCTATACTTGCAGAAGTAGCAGAGTAAACTAATTTAATCTTATTTGATAAACAAAAATTAAATACAGCATGAGTTCCTATTGAGTTTGACAGAATGCATTCATCCATTTTTAGAAAACTTTGATATATTCTTGAAAATTCACCAAAGTGAAAAATTGTATGAATTTTAAGTTTATATTTTTCGAGCTTTTTTGAAATATTAGATGTTGAATCTTTGATATATTTTACTCTTCTATTCTTAATATGATTTTTGATTGAACCAGAACTATAATTATCAAGACTAATAATTTTATATTTTGTATTTTTTAACAGTTTTTCTATTAAATTTCCGCCAACAAAACCTGCTCCACCAGTTACTACAACAATTTTCTTACTCATTTATTTTTTTGAATCTTTTTAATTAAATTTTTGTCTAAAACAATATAAAATTTCTTTCCATCAATATCTCTTTTTTTTTCTGCTTTGTGCAGTAATTCAATAAAATGGTTACTATTATCATTTATAAAATAATGGGCGTCGATCAAAGGATTGTAATTGTATTTATCATTCTCTTTGAAAATTCTGTCAATGTTTTTCAATGAAAAAATAAAGAAAGATATTAAAATTAGAAAGGTTATTTTTTTTTTAAATCTTAAATTTAAATTAAGCCTACTTTCAATAAATATACTAAAAGGTATAAAAAAAGATAATGCAATAAGCGTAAAGCCACCATATCTTAAAGCAGGATGATTTAAAAACCACTCGAAAAGTAAAAGAATAATTGTTGCATAAAATAAATAAAAATTTCTTATTCTAAATTTTGCTTTTCTTAAATTTATCAAAAAAATTGAAGAAATCACTAGAAGCACAAATAAAGATAATAAAAAATCTGAAATTTTATTAAAAAAATGATTTTGAAACCAATTAGGAAACCAATTTAGTCCAGATAAATAAAACTCGACATCATTTATTCTATAAGTTGGACTTGCTCCAGCTTTTGACCAAAGCTCATACCAAATTTTCATTTCTGCAACTTCTTCTTTTTGTATCGACCAAGAAAAAGACTCCATACAGGTAAAGCTGGCAGGATAAATTAAACAACCGGAATTTGAGAAAGTAGTAAATATAAAAATTGTACTCCCAATCAAAAAATAGTAGCTTACTCGCTGGAAAAAAATTTTCTTATAAAAGTTTTCTTTAAATAAAATTTTCCTAAATTCAAAAAATAAAGTAAGTAAAAAGATTATATAAATAAGATAAAAACTTTTTAGTGAAATAATAAGAAGTATCGTAAGTAATATTTTTTGATAATAGTTTTTAAAATTTATTTTACTTAATTTTCTATTTATGCTCTCAAGATAGTAAATAGCTAAAATAAAAATTAAAATTAATGCTGATCTATCAGTCCCATGTTCAGCTAATCTGTAAAAAATTGTGTTTATAAACAATAACGAGAGTAAATTTAATATTAATATAAAATCATATTTCTTATTTTTTAATTGATTAAATATTTTTTGAATGAAAAATATATTCGCAAATATTACAAAATATATAGCGCCACTATTTATTAAAGATTTTTCTAAAATTGGTAAGTAAAATAGAGAATTGAAGTAAAATATAGAGGAGGGTGTTCGAAATCCATGCTCTAAATTACCCAGACCAAATATTTTTTTAAATTCAATTAATGAGACTGTATAAGGGTAATGATAGTAAAAAAAATCGTCATGGGTTTTGTACATTAGAATTCCAATAAATAAAATAAGAGAAACTAATAAGATCAGTTTTATTTTTTTTCTAAATAATTTTTTTTTTAATATTGAAAGAAAAGCAATAAAACCTACTGCTAAAAAAATAGAGTTGTGAATAGAGCCATGGGATAAAAATAAATTGGTAATATATGAAAGCACAGTCATAAATAAAATTCCACTAAAACCTAACTCTCCAAGGGAAAGTCTGATCGATAAAAATTTTGAGGATAAATATCCAAAACCAATAATCGAAAATAAAATGATTAAATAACCAAAATAAAGAAAAGATAAATCTATCATCTGAAATTTAATTAAATTTTATTAACCTCTAAAAAAACTTATATTAACTTTAATTTTTTTAAGTTTCATAATAAACAAATAATTTTCATAAACTTTTACCTCAAATAAACTTTGTTGTAAAAATTTAAAATCAATATAAAAATAATTGGTAATTTCTAATAATGATATCAAAAAAATTAGATATAAAAGATAACTTTGTTGTTATTCTATTCTCCACACTTCCTTTAGCAATAATTATTGGAAATTTTTTTATAAATTTTTATCTTCTTTGTATTTTTTTAATGTTTGTTTTTAATGTCTTTAAAGATAAAAATTTTTCTTGGTTAAAGAATAAAAACTTTATAATTCTCTTAATATTCTATTTATATATTTGTTCAAATTCGTTTATCAATTACTTTAATAACCCTTCATTTGGTCACGAAGGACTTATACGCTCGTTATTTTTTTTAAAATTTCTAATACTATTCCCAGCTATCCCTTTATTATTAGATAAAAAAGAAATATTAGAAAAAATTTTTAAAGTCTGGTTATTTTTAATTTTCATAATTGTAATAGATATATTTTTTGAAAAATATCATGGATCTAACATGTTTGGCTTTAAAAGTTTAGATGGAACAAGAATTACTAGTTTCTTTTTCGATGAAAATGTAGTGGGTACTTTCCTTTTTAGTTTTGGGTTTATAACAACAATTTTTTTCTTACAAAATCACGTTAGTAAAAAATATATGATTATTCTAAATTTTATATTGATTCTCATTTTATTAAGTATTCTCATCACTGGGGAAAGATCAGCTTTCTTAAAATCGACCTTATTTTTTTTATTAATTTTTTATTTTTTAGAAGAAAAAAAATTGTTTTTAAGAAAATTTTATTTAATTATATTTACAATTTTTATCGCAATATCTCTTTCTTTTATTTTTCCCACTGTTCTTTTAAAACAGACAGAATTTTTTAATAGAATTCTAAATGTAGAAAATCCAAAATCTTTTCTTCAACGATTTGAAGATATAAAATATTTTGCTCATTATGATACTTCAATTGAAATTTTCAAAAATAATAAATTTAACGGCATTGGAAATAAAAACTTTAGGTTTGAATGTCATGAAAAAAAATATTTTAAAGAAAATGTCAAATTTACAAATCAAAGATGCTCGACACATCCCCATCAAATACATCTTGAGTTATTGTCAGAACAAGGTTTGATTGGATACCTCATTTTTATTTTGTTTTTATTCAACTATTTCAAAGAAAAATTTTTCAATGATTTAAGAGAGAAAAATATTTTTAAAATTTCTATAAATTTTTATTTGTTAATCTTTTTAATCCCGATTTTACCTAGTGGAAGTTTATTTTCAACATTTAACGGATTTTTGTTTTGGTTTTTTTTAGGACTTGCTAATTTAAAGAAATGAATCTACTAACTTTTTTTTTCAATAGAAAATAAACAAAGTTGTATAAAATAATATTCACAACTATTAAAAATATTAATGTTTTTGTTTGTGAAATATTTTCCAAAGCTATAAAAAAAATAATTAAATTATAAGTGTTGATTGATATTCCTGTGAGAGAACTAATAATCCATCTTTTAAATCTCAATTTTTTTATAAAAAAAGAAAATAAAAGTTGATGGAGGTGGCTATTATCTGGACCAGTAATTTTTGTTTTCTTAATTTTTTTTCTAACCATTGAAAACAAACATTCATATGCAGGGTACCATAATAAACACGCGATAAAATAGGGTGAAATAATCAAATCTAAATTTGATAATTCTATTAAGTAATACCCAACAATTAAAGATATTACGTATGAACCACTGTCTCCACAAAAAAACTTCTCAAAAAAATTAAAGACTAGCAAAATTAAAAGGACAGAAAAAATGATCTTAAGATTTTGAGACTCAAAAACTAAATTATACTCATTGATCAAAATTATCACTATTAAAAGTACAGAAATAAAATAGCCAATTAATAAAGTATTAACACCATCTATAAAATTTGATCCGTTAATTAAAATTAAGAAACAAAAAATTACAAAAAAATACTTAAATAAAGTAAAAGTGAGTAAATGATCAAATAATGGAATTCTAATTGAAAGAATGAAAGTTTTGCTAAGGAAAACCAAAGCTAATATTACAATTATTTGTAAAAAAAATCTTTTATAAGGTGATTTTATTGTATTGAGGTCTGACAAAATTCCCACAAAGAAAATCAAAAAGATTATGTAGCTAAAAATATTTTCAAATCTTAAAAATATCAGTGTGCTTAATATAAAAATTAGACCACCACTTATTGGAACAGCATTATTGCTCACAAATGATTTATGCGGAAAGAATTTTTTATCAATCAAAAAATTATATTTTGGTAAAATATAATTTATAATTAAACATAAAGAAAAAGAGACTAAAAATACATCAATCTCTGACATATACTAAATTTCAAATTTTTTTTTAGCCTCAATCAAATCGCTTTCTATCATGTCTTTTACTAAATTTCTAAAAGAGTACTTGGGTTTAAATTTTAAAACTTTAAAAGCTTTTCTTGCATCACCTCTTAAATATTGAACTTCATTTGGCCTAAAATAATTTTTGTCTATCTTGATGATTATTTCTTTTTTTGATCCTTTTTTTAAATAACCGACTTCTTTTAATCCTTTGCCTTGCCAATATATCTTTAAATTTAAATAATTTGAGGCTATTTCTACAAATTGCCTTACTGAAAAAGCTTGGCCTGTGGCTACTACAAAATCATCAGGTTTCTTTTGTTGTAAAATTCTCCATTGCATCTCTGTATAATCCTTAGCATGTCCCCAATCTCTTTTTGCGTTAAGATTACCTAAGTATAATATTTCCTTACTTCCTAATTTCTTTCTTGCTAAAAATCTTGTGATTTTTCTAGTTACAAAAGTTTCTCCTCTCCTAGGACTTTCGTGATTAAATAAAATTCCATTACAAGCGAAAATGCCATATGACTCTCTATACACCGAAGTAATCCAATAAGAATATAATTTAGCTACTCCATAGGGTGACTTTGGATGAAATTTAGATTTTTCACTAAATATATTTTTTCCATATGTTTCACCAAAAAGTTCTGAGGTGCTAGCTTGATAAAATTTTATATTATTGATCTTTAAAAATCTTATGGCCTCTAACAACCTCAATGTTCCTATTCCAGAAACCTCTGCGGTATATTCTGGATTTTCGAAAGAAACACCAACGTGACTTTGTGCTCCTAAATTATAAATTTCATTTGGTCTGATTTTATGAATAATATTATAAACACTATTAGTGTCTGTTAAGTCTCCATAATGTAGAAAAAAATTTGTTTTGTTATGTGGATCAACATATATATGATCTATTCTTTTTGTGTTAAAAGTTGATGATTTTCTTATCAAACCATGCACTATATAATTTTTTTTTAATAAAAGCTCAGCTAAGTATGAGCCATCTTGACCTGTAATTCCAGTTATCAGAGCAATTTTTTTCATTTTTTAAATATAAATAACTTTAATATAGATATTAAAATTAAAAAGCCATCCTTTAGCTCATTTACTTTCTTTTTTCCACTAATTCTTGGTCTTTCATAAGATGGAAAATCAAGTACGCTATAAGATTTAAATTTTGCCTTTATTGGTAATTCAACACAAAACGTAAAATCATTAAAAGTTAAAGCCAAATTTTTAAATGCATTCGTCTTACCCATTACGTAAGTATAAAGGACATCAGAAATAGTTAATCTAAACAAAATCTTACATAATAAGGTAAAAAAATGATTTCCAAAAAATGTTAACATTGTATCATCATCACTTCCTCCAGGTTTTTTATATCTTGTGCTGAAAACAAATTCATAATCATCTTTATTTTTCGTCAACATTTCATTTAAATATTTTGGATCAAAGGAACCATCAGCATTAAAAATACAAGAATATTTAGTGGAAGAATGATTTATACCCTCAATAATGGCATTACCAAAACCCTCTCCTTTTTGTATCAGAATTTCACAATCAGTACCCTTAAGAGCATTTTTTGTTTCCTCGTCATATTTTGGGATTACAACAATTTTTTTACAATTTATATTAAGATCTTTGATTTCTTTTAAAACGATTGGAAGAGTTGCGGCCTCAAACTTTGCTGGTATTACTAAAGTTAGATTTTCCATTAAATTTTAAAATATATAAAAGTTTTTTTAATCAAAGCATAAAAGCTTAGTCTTAATACACAAAAAATTGAAAACAAAAAACTAAAATTTAAATGATATCTATATAATTTAAATGCATCTCCCAGTTTTTGAAAATTCGAAGATGATAGAGAATTTTTCAAATATCTCCAATAAACCAGGTCTTTATTAATACTTTTAAAATTTTTTAAATGTCTAATTAATTTAATCCATAATAAATAATCTTCTTTTGTTTTTAAACTGGAAAAAAGATAATCTTTAGTTAATGATCGAGAAATCATAACTGTTGATAATCCAATATCACAACTCCTTATCAACTGATTATATGAAATATTTTTTGGTACCTCCAAATTACCAATTTTTTTTGAAGCGTTATCTATGATTAAGTAATTTGAATGTGAAAATAATATATTCTCCTTTTTCATAAAATTTAATTGTATTTTTAGTTTATCTTTATTCCACAAATCATCGGCATCACAAAAAGCAATAAATTCACCTTTTGAAACTTTAATGCCTTTATTTCTTGATAATCCAGCACCAATGATTTTTTTATTAACTAATAATTTTTTTTTAAATTTGGATTTTTTTAAAATTTTCTTTACAAATTCTAATTCTAATTTATCAATATCGTCATAAATAATTATCACTTCAAAATTTTTATAAGATTGTTTGTTTATAGACTCAATTGTTTCTTTAAAAAAATTCTTTTTTTTGTGGTAAGGTATAATTATTGATATGACATTTTTTTTAAACATTTTAGACAAACTCATGATAAATAGATATTTTGTTTGGGTATCTACAACTCTATTTATTATAACATTATTAATAAGTTTTTTATTAAAAATCAATTTATCAAATATTCTTGGCACATTCATTATTAATTCAGATTTACTTAATTACAATATTCAAACAAAAACCGGAGGTGCTGTAAGTGACTTGATGACTCATTGGAATTATATAATTTCTTTAAAAAGAGACCTGATGAATCTATTTGCAATGACATTAGGTGTAGACACAAATTTAATGAATTTTCCTTTGCATCATTTGATAATTTCACAATTAGATTTTATCAATTCTATAAATTCTTATTTAATTTTTGTATTGGTAATTTCTGTTTTACTACCTTTGATTATATATTTTTTACTTAAAGAGCGTTTTGGAAATTTTGATAAATCAACAATACTCATGTTGTCCTCATTAATATTAATTTTACCAGTTTTTCAATACTCAGCGATTTGGGGGAATAACCATAATACTGCACTTATTTTTTTTTCTTTAGGAATTTTTTATTTCAACTCTTTTATAAAAACTAGTTTTAAAAAGAATAGAAAATTAATATTTTCTATTATATTTTTAGCTTTAGCTTCTTATACAAGGCAATATTACGTTTTTTTTTTTTATTTTTTTATTAATTTATTTAATAAATAAAATAAATTTAAAAAAATTTGTTTTTGTTTTATTATTTGTAGCTTCTTGTGCGATACCAGGTATATACTTTGTATTTTTAAATCCTTTCTTATTATTTGGTTATAAACAGAGCATAACTAACCTTAATTCCTCTGTTTTGGTCAGTGCTTCGATGATTTTATTTTACTTGGTTCCATTTGTTATTCAGGCAATCATTAATAATTATAACCGTCACAAATTTAATCTCTCATATCTTTTTGATAAAAAAATTTTTATCACAAGTATAGTTACAACTCTTTTGTGTAGTCTAAATTTTATTTACAATGGTAATATTGGTGGTGGTGTTTTTTTAAAACTTTCATATTTTTTGTTTAATAATTCATATTTGATTATCCCCTTTTCTTTTTTTGGGATTTATTTTCTATTATATTTTAGTCAAAATACATTATCTGGCTATGTTCTTGTTATTTTATTATTAATTACTTTTAGCTCAGGCTATTTTATTTTTCAAAAATATTTTGAACCAATGTTCTATATTGTTTTTTTAAGTTGTTTTGACAAATACAAGATTTTGGAGTCAATTAAAAAAAGTAATTATATTATTTTTTCATATTTTATTATTTATTATATTGCCACAAATTATATATATTTTTTAGGCTTATAATTAAGTAATCCTATAAATCTTCCTGATGCCCTTTGAAGTAAAAAAATAGCTTTTATAAAATTTTTACGGGATGGGATAAATATCAAAAATAATGCCGCACTTATTAGGTAAATTAACTTGATTAAAATAATTATTACTCCAGTTTTTCCATAAATTTTTTTATCAATTAAATTTCCTGAATATCCATATCTCAAATTTCTTTTAAAAAACCAATATTTTTTTTCTCTTTGTGGATTAAAATTTTCAGTGGTAAATGATTTTTTATTCCACCTAATGATAAATTTTTTTTTATCTAGTTTTCTGAAAAATAATTGATCACTCCCACCAACACTCGCAAATTTAGGATCAAAAAAAACTCTTGATTTATAAAAAACTTTTTTTGAAAAAAAACAATTATTTGTTGCAACCCATTTTACTAATTGGCCGTGATTATGATTGGGTTCTAAAACATCATAAAAATCTTTAAAACTTCTATTCCTAACCGCATGGTATTGAGGGCCGCCAACTATGTCACAATTATTTTTATTTATAAACTTTATCATATTTAAAAGCCAATCTTTATCTACAAAGCAATCGTCATCTATAAATCCAGCATATTTAACATTTTTATTTTTTAAAAATTTGAGAAAAACGTTTCTGGATTCTGGAATATTATCCTTGGCGCTTTCAAGAATTGAATAATCAACATTACTTAAAATACTTTTAAGGAAATTTCTAACAATATAAATTTTTGGACTTGCAACAAATATAATCTTTAGCTTGATATTATTTGGTACTTTTAATCTATTGAGAGATTTCAAATGAGAATTTAAAAATCTAAAATTTTTTTTACTTAACAGAGAGCAGATATAAATTTTCATTTTATAATTTTCTTAAAATTCTTTATAATTCTTAAAATAAAAATCAAATAAACTTGAACAAAATTTTGACCATTGTTAAGTCTTATTTTATTACATTCGATCAAATAATCTAAAAAATTTATTCTTGAAGAAAGACCTCCTGGTCTAAACCTTCCAAAAATTTCATTCTTTTTTGTGGATATTCCTTTTAATTTAAATTTTTTGATCATCCTCAGAAATAAATCATAGTCTGCAGAATAGTCATATCTTAAATCGTAAAGTCCTACCTTAAATTGAGATTTCTTTTTTATAAAAAAACCTACAGAATGAGTAGTATAAAATCCGAAACTCCAATCGATAATATTTGGATTATAACCAAATAAAAGTTTGTGTTTATAAACACTTCCAAATAAAAAATCTAAATCTTTATGTTTATTAAAGTATTCATTAACTATTTTTAATGCATTTTTAAAATAAATATCGTCTGAATTTAATATTCCAATTATGTCACCAGATGATTCTTTAATTCCAACATTCATCGCATGATATAAGCCTTTGTCTTTTTTATTTTTTATAAATTTTACACTTCCTTTATGAGAATTAATGATTTCAATTGTCTTATCATTGGAGTTCCCATCAACTATTATATGCTCAAAATTTTTATATTTTTGTGATTTAACACTTTTAATATTTTGAACTAAAAATTTTTCAGAATTTTTAGTTACTGTGATAATTGATATTTTATAATTTTTCATACTCCTTCAAAATTAATTTTGAATATTTTCTTGAATTTATTATGGGATCAAATCTTTTTAAATATTTTTTTGCTTTAGAGGATTTTAATTTAAGAATTTTTTTATTTTGAGAAAAATCGAATAATTTGTTGGCTAAAATAATATAATTGCCAACTGGGAATAATTCTCCCAACTTACCATTCATTAATATCTCTTTAGGTCCTGTTGGGCAATTACTTGAAATTACTGGCACACCATACTTTTGGGACTCTATAAGAACATTTGGAAGTCCTTCAAACTTTGAAGATAATACAAAAATATCGCTTTGAGAAATATATTGCTCTGCATGACTTTTGAAGCCAACTAATTTGATATTCTTATTTAAATTTAATTTGTTGATTTCAGTATTTAATACATTTTTAAATGTACCTCTTCCAATAATACTACATCGAAAATTTATACCTTTTCTTCTTAAAATATTTAAACTTTTAATAATTGTTAATTGATCCTTTTGGTTAGTTAGTCTTCCAATATTTAATATTTTTAATCCTTTAAATTTATTAAAAAAATTTAATTTTTTTCTTTTTTTTTCATAAGAACTTAAATTATAAATTAGATGAGATCTTAAATTTACTATATTTAATTCTTTTTGAAAAAATTTTGAATTCACAATTATGATGTCAGATAAGGAATAAATGAATTTAAAAAGAATTTTTTTTAAAAAATTATCTAAATATTTTTTCAAACTTGTATTGAGTCTTATTAATACTCTAAATCCCAAAATCTTCGAAATTATTATTGAAGTTAGATTTGATTGAAAAGACAAAATTACAGCTTTTGAGGACCAAAAATTTTTAATCAATAAATAAATGCAGATTATATTTTTAAGTGCTCGATTTTTTTTGCTCCAGTAATCTGAATTAGGACAAATATACCTTACACCTCTTGAATTATTATTTTTCTTATTTGCGGTAATAATATGAATTTTACCAATTTGTTTAGGTAGATACTTTATCAATAAATACAAATTTTTTTCAACACCGCCGCCCTCGATTGAGGGAATATAAAAAATAATTTCTTTTTTCAAATTAACAATCTCTTTATTTCAAATTAATTATGTGCACTAATTATTTCTTTTATACCAGATAATTGTATTTTTTAGACCATCAGAAAGTTTTATTTTTGATTTCCATCCAATTTTTTTTAAAATCGAAATATCTAAAATTTTTCTTTTTGTGCCGTCAGGAAATTTTTTATTAAATCTTAATTTTTTATTTGAGAGGGTTAATTTATTAATAATTTCTGCAAACTTTTTTATTTGAAATTCTTGACCAGATCCAACATTAATTAATGAATTATTTTTTAGAATTTTTAAGAATTTTTTATCATTATTAATTTTAAGTTTTAGTAGAAATCCTATAGCATTTGCCAAATCATCCACGTGCATCACCTCCCTTCGAGGTAAACCAGAACCCCAAATTTCTACCGAATTTTTATTTCTTCTTTTTGCCTCAATAAATTTTTTTATCAGAGCTGGTATAAAATGACTATTTTTTAAATGAAAATTATCATATGGACCATATAAATTACACGGCATCAGGGTGAAAAAATTTGTTTTATATTGTTGATTATAAAATTCACAAAACTTCAATCCTACTATTTTTGCAAGTGCATAGGCCTCGTTAGTTTTTTCAAGCTGATTAGATAAAAGATATCTTTCTTTAATGGGTTGTTTTGCATTTTTTGGGTATATACAAGAACTTCCAAGATTAACAAAATGCTTAATTTTATATTTATAAGAGAGATTTATTAAGTTTAACTGTATTAAAATATTTTCGTTCATAAATTCCACGGGATAACTTGCGTTTGCTAATATTCCCCCCACTTTTCCAGCACAATTTATAACTATATCAGGTTTTTTAGACTTTATAAATTTTTCCAAATACTTGGTATCGAGTAGATTAAGTTTTTTTCTTTCTGCAAAAATTATTTTTCTAACTCCTTCTTTTTTTAAATATCTGACTATTGCTCTTCCAACCATACCATTATGACCAGCCACATAAATCTTAAAATTTTTTAAGAGTTTTTTTTTCATTTATTTAAAATTACTTATGAATGTTATATATTTTTAATTTAAAAAATATATTTTTTTTTAAAAGATTCGACAGGATATTAAATAAAATCTAAAGTTTATAATATTCTTTAAACCATTTCACAGTTTTTTTTAAACCAGTATCAATTGAAGTAAAATTTTGATAACCAACAAAACTATTAATTTTTTTGTTATTTCCATGAGTTTTGACTACATCAGCTTGTTGTAATTTTCTTTTAAATAATTTTGGTGTTTTTTGTGTTAAAAAATTAACTTTTTTAATTATATCATTTAATTTTTTTGGTTTATTTGAGCAAACATTAAAAATTTCATGCTTCAATTTTTTTTTACTATAAATAAGTTTTGAAATTATCTTTGAAACATCTGATATATATGTGAAATCTCGGGTATGTTTACCATAATTATTCAAATAAAATTTTGATTTTTTGTCATAACTTGAGGTTAAATACTTCATCAAAAACATGTCTGGCCTCCCCCACTCTCCATAAACTGTAAAAAATCTCAATCCAACAAAAGAGATATTGTATTGACTAGAGAATACCTCAGCCATATCCTCATTAATCTTTTTTGATAAAGCATAAATATTTTTTGGATTTACCTTTTGAGTTTCATTAAGAGGAAATTTTTTGGAGTCGCCATATATAGAACTGGAGGAGGCATAAATAATTTTCTTGATCTTATATTTTTTTGATACATCAATAAGATTATAAAATCCCTGTATATTATTATCAACAAACTCATTGGGTTTTTCCAATGAGTAACGCACGCCAGCTTGGGCTGCTAAATTGATAATTAAATCTATCTTTTTAATTTTGAAAATTTTATCTAACTTTTTTTTATCTAAAATATTTACATTGAAAAATGAAAATTTTTTAAACTTTGATAGTTCTTTAATACGGTCTTTTTTTAATTTTTTTGAATAATAATTATTTAAATTATCTATACCAATTATTTTAGCATTAGATGAGCTCAATAAATATTTAGAAATACCAAATCCAATGAAACCTGCTGCGCCTGTAATTAATATTTGCATAAAATCATATTGATATATCAATATTATTTTGTAAACGATATAAATATTTCATATTAAAGATATGTTTCATAATTAAAAAATACATAAATTTACAATATTTATGAAATTAGCAAAAAGGAAATAATTCTCTTGAAAAAGAAGAATTGGTTTTTTGTGTTTTTTATCTAATTAGATAAAATTTTTTCCAGATTTTGAAAATGTCTAAAGGTTGAAAAATTTTTTGAAAATTTTTTGAGCTTTATTTTCTTGTTCATCACCTCTTTTTTACTTAATCCTTTAAATTGTAGATATTGATTAATAAGAGAAGTTTTATCATTATTTTTAAATAAAAAACCATTGTTTGAATTATTCAATATTTCTGATTGACCGGTATCTGAATCGGCAGCAATAACTGTCTTATTCAAAAATCCTGACTCTATTAAAGTAAAACCTGGATCCTCGTATAAAGATGATGAAATATAGCATTCACAATTATATAAATAATTAAATATATTTCTTTTATATCCCTCTAAAAAAACGATATTTTTTAAACTTAATTTCATAATTAATTTTTCAAGTTTTTTTCTATCTTCACCCTCTCCCAAAATAACCAATTTTAAATTTGGGTATTCTCTTATTATTTCCTTGAAGGCACTTATCAATAGAGAAAAGTTTTTTTGTTTTGTCAATCTACCAATACTTAGAATATATGAATTTTTAAGAAATTTATTTTCTATTTTTTCTTTTTTTTTCATATTTATAGAATTTACTTTGAGTATTGGATCATAAAGAAGTTTTAATTTTTTTTTTGGAAACACCTCCAATTCATTTAATTTTTTTAAAGTTGATTGGGTTGGACAAGTTACAAAATGAACATTTTTTGAAAATAAAGTCCAAAAAAATCTCCTGAATATATTAAGTTTCGGCGTACCTGAAATTCTTATTATTAATTTGGTTTCAAATTTAAAAAAAAAAAATAGAACCAATGGTAAAGATATTATCAAATGCGCAATTAAAAAATCTGGTTTTTCTTTAAGCAATAATTTTCTTAATAAATTAAAGTTAAAAATAAAAATAATAATTTGTGATAATCGACTTTTTATGAAGTTACCTTTTGGTAAAAATTTATAATAATTTTTCTTATATAATTTAATGGTATCAATTCCAGATATTTTATCCGATTTCTCTTGCCACTCTCCTGTGGAGTCAATTATGAAAGTTTTATACTTATTATTTTTATCGTATTTTCCTAGAGAATTAATTGAATTTGTAACTGCATCTACTGTTGCTATATTTGATAGAAAAGGTGACCAGTAAAATAATTTCATTTAATTTAATTAAAACAACACGATTGCATTAGAGTAAAATTATTTGATTTTCATTTTTTAAGTATTAGTAGCAAAAAAAACGTATCCTATTGGATAAATCTTTTTAGGATCAGTTTTAATAAATAATTTAAGTAATTTATCAAAAAATAAGGACAAAAAAATTAATGATTGATAAAAAATTGGTAAATATTTGAGGTAACTTCTTAATAAGGAAATACATGCCAAAAATGGGCCAGTTCCAAGCTCAATAATTTCTATATCCTTAAAATTGTTTGATTTTAATAATTCTACTAAGTGATCCTTTGTGAATCTTGAATAGTCTTTGGGTGCGCCATGAACCCTAAATAGAAAAGGGGTAGATCCAATTATTTTTCCATTTTTTTTACAAAGTGAAGATAAATTTCTAATAGCTAAATTAACATCCAAAAGATGTTCTAAAACGTTAAAAATAACCACATAATCATATTTGCTTTCAAGAGAAATTTTTTTTTGTAAATCGATCTTTAGAAATTTATTATTTAAAGAAGTAATATTTGAATACGTGATTTTACAATCTTTAGAATAAGAATAACAAAAATTTTTATCAATTTTTTCAGACGCTCCAAATTCAATAACATCACCACTAATTTTAAATCGTTTAAAAATTTCTAATTGAAATATTCTTAAAATAGATTTGTTTGAAAATATTAAATTAAAATAATTCATTATTAATCATTTTATGGACGATAGTTTTAAATTTTAATTTCGGTTCCCATTTTAAAATTCTTCTAGTATCTTTGATGTTAGCTTTATAACCCCTCAAATCAATTTTTCTCTTATATTTTGAAACATTAGTCTTTAGATTTTTTTTACTTATATCTAAATATTTAAAAACTTCATTTACAAAGTCTTTCAATGAGTGGGTTTGGCCAGATCCTATTATAAAATCTCTTGGCCTATTTCTTTGCATCATAAGCCATATAGCTTTTACATAGTCGGGTGCCCATCCCCAATCCCTAAATATGTCAACATTGCCTAATCTTAATTTTATACTTTTTTTTCTTTTTATTTTTAAAGCCGTATCAACAATTTTTTTTGTTACAAATTCTTCAGATCTTAAAGGTGACTCATGATTAAATAAAATTCCAGTACAACAGTAAATATCATATTTTTCTCTATAAATTTTGATCAGCCAATAAGCAGCTGCTTTTGAAACTCCATATGGACTTTGGGGTTCTATTTTTGAATGAATATTATAAAAATTTTTTTTGTGGTCACCATAAAATTGACCTGAACCTGCATTAAATAATTTAGTTTTATATTTTTTGAGTTTTAGAATTCTTAAGATATTTAAGATACCCTCAGTATTACTTTTAAGAGAAATTTCTGGGGTTTCAAAAGATTTTATTACTGAAGAGTCTCCCGCTAGATAATAAATTTCATTTATTTTTGAGTTTATAATTTTTTTACAAAAATTTAGGTCAGTAGCTACGCCTTTCAGTATATTAACCCTTTTTAATATTTTTAATTTTTTTAAGCGATATAAATTTTTACTTAATTTATTTCTTGTTGTTCCAATTACTTTGTATCCTTTTTGTAATAAAAAATGTGATAAATAAGCACCATCCTGACCAGTAATTCCAAAGATAATTGCAGTTTTTTTATATTTCATGTACTTAATTTGAAATTATTTTTAATACTTTTAGTATATTAATTAAACCAATTTTTTATGGGAAAAACGTTAATATTTACTGCAACCTACAATGAAAAAGATAATATAAGAAAACTTATTGAAGGTTTAAATAAACTTAATCAAAATTTAGACATTCTTGTAATAGATGACAGTAGCCCAGATAAAACATGGGAAATTTTACAAAATTTAGAAAAAAAACTACCAAATTTAAAAGTGATTATTAGAGATGGTAAATTAGGTTTGGACACTGCTCATAAATTTGCATTCTCATATGCAAAAAATAATAATTACGAAAATTTTATCTCGATGGATGCAGACCTTTCTCATGATCCATTAGAAATTCCTAAAATAATAAGTTATTTGGATAAATTTCCATTCGTTATAGGCTCTAGATATTCCCATGGTGGAAGATGTGAAATGACTGGTTTTAGACTTTTATTAAGCTTCATAGGAAACAAAACTTTTAAATATTTTTTAAGAATCAATTGTAACGAATTTACCTCATCTTTCAGAGGTTTTAATCTCGTTAAACTTGAGGGATTTGATTTTAGATTAATTAATTCAAAGGGATACAGTTTTTTTATGGAGACAATATACAGAATTAATAAATTAAATTATGAAATAAAGGAAATACCGATAATTTTCAAAGATAGAGCTCAAGGAAAATCAAAAATTCCAAAACTCGAGATTTTTAGATCAATAAAAAATTTAATAATTTTATTTTTTGAAAAATGATAGTTATTACTTTTCATTTAATAATTTTTTAATATACTCTTTAAAAATGAATTCAGAAATTGAACGTATAATTCATAAAAAAAAAAATTATGCTTTTATAATCCGCAATAAAATTCAATTCAAAAAAAAAGGAGTGAATTTTTTAACTAAAAATGAGGATTTACTTCAAGTTGGATTTTTAAAACATAATAAAAATCATATTATTAAATCCCACATTCATATCAAACAGAAGAGAATGGTAAACTACTCAAGTGAAGTATTAATAGTTAAAAAAGGTGAATTAAAAGTTAATTTTTTTGATTCTTATGGAAAAAAAATTCCGAAGACCAAAATCTTATATAAAAATGATATAATAATTTTATTTCAAGGAGGACATGGATTTGAGGTAAAGAAAAATTGTGAAATTATAGAGGTAAAACAAGGCCCTTATTTGAAGGGCAAGGATAAAAAATTATTTTAAAATAATGAATTTTATTCCAGTAAACACCCCATTAATCACCAGTCAAGATGCAAAATGTGTTTTCGAAATAGTTAAAAGCGGTTGGATTTCATCCTCAGGAAAAAACATAAAATTATTTGAAAATAAACTTTCAAAATTCGTTAACAGAAAATATGGATGTGCCGTATCTAATGGCACTGCAGCTTTAGAAATTGCTGTTAAGAGTTTAGGTTTAAAAAAAAATGATGAAATTATTATCCCAACATTTACAATTATTTCTACTGCTAATTCAATTATAAAAAATAATCTAAAACCAATATTAGTTGACTCTGATTTATCTACATGGAATATAAAAATTTCTGATATCGAAAAAAAAATAACAAAAAAAACTAAAGCTTTAATGATTCCTCATATTTATGGTTTTCCTTGTGATATGAATGAAATTTTAAGAATTTGTAAAAAACATAAAATTTACCTTATTGAAGATGCGGCTGAAATGATTGGGCAAAAGTATAATAATTTACCTTGTGGAAGTTTTGGAGACATAAGCACATTTAGTTTTTATGCAAACAAACATATAACTACTGGTGAGGGTGGAATGCTATTTACAAATAATTCTAAACTTTATAAAAAATTTATTGCATATAGAAATTTAAATTTCGGTATAAAAAATAGGTTTGATCATAACGAAATAAGCTGGAACTATAGATTAACAAATATGCAGGCTGCTCTTGGACTTAGCCAATTAAAAAGAATTAATCAAATTATTAAAAGGAAAAGGTATATAGGCGATTACTATCATGAGAACCTTAAAAATAATAAAAATATTATTATACAACCAAAAGAAACGGTTTACGCAAAAAATATATATTGGGTTTTTGGCATCATTTTAAAAAAAAAGAGCAAAAATTTTAGAGAAATAATACAAAAAAAATTACTGAAAGAAGGTATAGAAACAAGGCGTTTTTTTTGGCCAATGCATAAACAAACGATATTTAAAAAAATGAGAATCTTTAAAAAGCAAAGTTACCCTAATAGCGAATTTATGTCTCAAAATGGCTTTTATATACCTTCAGGCCTAAATTTAAGTAACAAAGAATTAAATTATATCACAAAAACAATTAATAAAATTCTTAAATAGTTTATTACCAATTCTTAATCGCTATAAATTTATTTATCAGTTCTAAATAATTATCTTTAAAGACTTTATAAGAACACCTCTGTTTGTAATACTCTTTTGCTCTTTTTATCATGTCTATTTTTTTATTTTCATCAAAGTTGAATAATTTGTCATAAAAATCTTGGGGATCCCTTATATTAATTCCTACAAAAAATTCATTTAATTCGTCATCTTTATCAATAAGATGATCACTATAAAATAATGGTTTTTGAAAATAAAAAGCCTCAAACATTGGTAGATTAGTTGGACCGCCATCAGTTGGCATTATCACCATTGATGAATTTAGATAAAGTGAGATAAGTTCTTTATCATCAACAAATTCAAATATTCTAAAGTACTCAGCCAGTTCAAAATTTTTTATATCGGATTTTACTTTTTTTAAGGTCCCTTTATCCGATCCGCACATAACAAATATAAAGTCATTTTTTTTATTTCTTTTAAAGATCTTTGCAACCTCTATCAAATATTGATGATTTTTATGCGGCCAAAAGGTAGCTGGATAAAGAATAAATTTTTTATCTTTAAGATTGAATCTTTCAAATTTTTTTTGGTAATCAAAGTCAACATCTTTCTCGTATAATCCTGGAACATAAGGAATAAAATTTTGAATTTTCAATTTTTTTTCATCACATTTATAAATCTCTTTTAATTCCCGATTAATTTTTTTATCAGGAACAATTATTCTAAAAGCATGAAACAAGGCAAAATGAATAAGATTTTCTCTTTTTTTATAATTATAATTTATTCTGTGTTCAGGATAGGGAGTATTTTTTTTGTGATCTATGTCCCAAATATTAAAAATAAAATTAGTCTTACCACAATGAAAAGATAAATCATGAGGGCTTATGAATATAATTAGTTCATAACCGTTTTTTTCTATGAAGGATGTAAAGGGATGTTTTATATTAAATTTGAAAATAAGATTATTAAAAAAATTTGAATTACAAAGAAAATTAAATAGTTTTGCCTTAAGGTTATTTCTAAAAATTTTAGTTTTAAATTTTTTTTCTAAAAAATGATATGTATCTTTTTCCAGTACAATATTTTCAAAACTAAAATTTTTAGTTTCTATCTCGTTTAATAATATTATTGACTGAAGACTTTGATAAAACCCTCCAGGTTTTTTTGGGGTGCCCTCAAATAAAATTCCTATTTTCATTATTTAGTTTAGATTTTTTTGATTTTGTAATAGATTTTCATAACTAAGATTTATTATTTTTTTATCCTCCATCAAAAATAATTTATCAAAATTTCTAATAGTTTCTAGCTTGTGGGAAACTGCAATTAAAGTTAAGTTTGGAACGTTTTCGAATATGTTATTGAATATTTTATTTTCATTTTTTATACCAAGCAAGTTTGTTCCCTTAAAAATCAAAATTTGTGGATTTCTATAAATTACTTTAGCTATATTTATTCTTTGTTTTTGTTCCGCAGATAGCATGAAGCCTCTGTCACCTACAAAGGTTTGTAATTTATTGGGCAAACTTTCCACAAAGTCTTTGATCTCTGTAATTTTAAGAGTTTTATTCAGATTAACTAAATTTTATTTTTTTATATGCTATTAAGCATCTTATTATGTTTAAAGTCAATTCTTGTAAAAATAAAGTATATAGTCTATGAGGTGTAAATGTTCACAAAAAATTTTAGACTTCAAAAACCTTTCTTAATTGCTGAAATAGGAATTAATCACAATGGCTCAATACAATTGGCAAAAAAGTTAATTGACCTAGCAAAAAACTACGGGTTTGATGCTGTTAAATTTCAAAAAAGAAATCCTGACGTTTCAACACCTGATTATTTGAAAGATACTATTCGTTCGACACCGTGGGGTGAGATAACATATTTAAAATATAAAAAAAAAATTGAATTTGGATATAAAGAATTTAAAGAAATAGATAAATATTGCAAAAAAAAGAAAATAATTTGGTTTGCATCAGCGTGGGACATAGAAAGTCAAAAATTCTTAAAAAAATTTAATCTTAAATATAATAAAGTTGCATCTGCTATGCTAACTAATTTTAAATTGATTGAGGAAATTGCGAAAGAAAGAAGGAAGACTCTAATCTCCACTGGTCTGGCGACCTTAAAAGATATTGAAAAGTGTGTTAAAATTTTTAAAAAAGCAAAATGTAAATTTGTTCTTATGCATTGCGTGTCAGCTTATCCTTGCCCTCCTGAAAAACTAAATTTGAATACTATAATTTCTTTAAAAAAAAAATTTAAATGCGAGATTGGATATAGTGGTCATGAAACATCTGTTTCTCCAACAATTTTAGCTTACTACCTAGGTGCAAAATATATTGAGAGACATATAACTTTAGATAGAAGCATGTGGGGTACTGACCAATCTGCTTCGTTATCAGAACCAGGAATTAAAAATTTAACGAACATAATTAATAAAACCAAAAAAATTTTTGGAAATGGCAAAAAAGTATTTTCTAAAGATGAAAAGAATTTGTTAAAAAAATTTAAGTATTGGTAAATTAATTATAAATTTTATTCAAACTTTTTTTTAATTTCCTTTGATACTCTAATATTTTTTTTTTATCATATTTTGACTTTGCGCCTTTAAAACTTAAAACTAAACCTATCCTATCTTGATTTGATTTATTATTGTAACTACCATGTATTATTTCACAATTGTGAACTATAATATCTCCAACATTTACATTTGGATAAACTTTTTTATATTTTAAATTATTTAATACATTATCAGAAATTTTTTGTGATGTGCCTTTAACATATGA
>MDSZ01198127.1_pt1 | contig 21670 bp, 21 predicted proteins | sample 811201 | NCBI WGS metagenome assembly MDSZ01 (sample SAMN05326647, study PRJNA326480) | marine metagenome | isolation source: seawater | place: Indian Ocean: North | collected 2010 | reverse complement strand
GATGATATACTAAGCTAGTTTCATTGCGGGAATAGCTCAGTTGATAGAGCGCAACCTTGCCAAGGTTGAGGTCGCGGGTTTGAGCCCCGTTTCCCGCTCCAAATATGGCTAAGTGGCAGAGTGGTAATGCAGCGGCCTGCAAAGCCGTCAACGCCGGTTCGATTCCGACCTTAGCCTGGATAGCTACTATTAGACAAAGCTACTTTTTAGTATAAAATAAATCTAAATGCATATTCCCCATCAATTTTTTTTTGTATTACTTGTCAATAAGAAATCTGGAAGCAGCCCGGGTGGCGGAATTGGTAGACGCAAGGGACTTAAAATCCCTCGAGAGCAATCTCGTGCCGGTTCGACTCCGGCCCTGGGCACATGAAAGCACTTTACGTAATTCTACTTACATTTACTCTAGCTTCTTGTGGTAAAATTCCCGCTCCATCGATATTATCTCCAAGTGAAGATACAAATGTGCAAGCCGTCTCTTTTGGCTTAAATCCAAGTAACTATCAAAAGATTTTGAAAGATTTTTTGAAATCTAACCTACAGAATTATCAGACTGCTAAAGTGGAGTTTATTAATAAACCAAGTAAAATAAAAATTGATCATCTAGGCGATACATATATAGGATATAGAGTATGTCTATCAATAAACGAAAAGAAAGGAGAGTATTATAGAGGGTATAGAAATCATTTCTTTCTTATTAATAATGATTCGGTTGTCCTACATTTGTATGACTCAGGTTTGCTAACTATACCATTTGAATATTGTGTTACTCGTGACACAAAAAGAGAGCTCTTTATTGATGATATTCCTGAAGAGAATGAGGAAATAACTGTAGATAGAATGGATGAGATCGATCTAGAGCAAGAGAAAACGGAACCTATGGTAAAAGGAAATACATACATAATATGTAGATTTGATAAATTTGAGAGAACATATGTATTCAATGAGTCATCTCTAAGTTTTCGAGAGATCAACAAGCTTGAAGAAATATCATATTCTGTAAACTTTAATGATGCGTATATAATAGCAAGGTATAATAATTATGAGCTATCAATCAATAGAGTGTCAGGTAAAGCAACTATTGAGGGGACAGAATCGTCTAATGGTCAGTGTAACTTGACTGACAGGAGAAAATTTTAATGTATGGCTAACTTAGATATTATAAAGTCATCACTTGACGAGTCATCTAGCGTCAATAGTCATATTGCTGCTGATGAGAAGTTTATTAACAATCTGTCTATTGCTGCTGATATGTTGATTGGAACCTTCAAGAATAAAGGCAAGATATTACTCGCAGGAAATGGAGGGAGCGCTGCAGACTGCCAGCATATTGCTGCAGAATTTATTGGAAGATTGAATTTTGATCGTGATCCTTTAGCAGCTATAGCACTTACTGCTAACACCTCAAATCTGACTTGCATCGCAAACGATTATGGCTTTGATGAAATTTTTAGCAGACAAATGCAGGCTTTAGCAGAGAGTCAGGATTCTCTAATTGTTTATACCACTTCTGGGAAATCACCTAATATATTAAAACTTGTCGAGGCAGCAAGGAAAAGAGTTAAAAACATAATTGCTCTTACTGGTCCACATACAGATCTTATTGCAGGTTACTGCGATGTTGTTCTATCTGTAAATGCTTCAAAAACTACAAGGATTCAAGAAATCCATGCAATAGCAGGTCATATATTGTGCGAATGTGTTGAAGAAAAATTATTTAATAGAGCATAAATTTATCACTGTTGATGTATAATTGTATTCTTATTAATAATTATTAAGAACTATTTAGAGGGTAAAATATGAAATCAGATATAGAGATAGCTCAGGCAGCAAGTTTAGACAAAATATCAAATATTGCAGCAAAATTAAACATCCCTGAAGATTCCTTAGAACCATTTGGGCACTATAAAGCTAAGATTTCTCTTGAATACTTGAACTCATTAGAAAGCAATTCTGATGGCAATTTAATCCTCGTAACTGCGATTAGCCCAACACCAGCTGGTGAGGGCAAGACGACAACATCCGTAGGTTTAGGAGATGCATTAAATCTTATTGGTAAAAAGGCTTTAGTGACTATTAGAGAACCATCTCTAGGTCCTGTATTCGGCATGAAAGGTGGAGCAGCCGGGGGCGGAATGTCTCAAGTAATACCAATGGAAGACATAAATTTACATTTTACAGGTGACTTCAATGCTATTCAGTTAGCAAATAATCTTCTAGCAGCGATGCTAGATAATCATATTCATCATGGAAACAGTCTTGGAATAGATGTTAGAAGAGTCTCTTGGAAAAGAGTTTTAGATATGAATGATCGAGCTTTAAGGAAGACTGTTTGTTCTATGGGTTCAGTAGGTAATGGATATCCAAGAGAGGATGGATTTGATATCGTTGTCGCCTCAGAGATCATGGCTATATTTTGTTTAGCTACTTCTATTAAAGACTTGAAGGAACGACTAGGGAAAATTGTTGTTGCATACACAAGAGATAAAAAACCAGTATTGGCCAGAGATATCAATGCGCATGGAGCTATGACTGTCCTTTTAAGAGATGCAATGAAACCCAACTTAGTACAAACACTAGAAAATAATCCTGCTATGATTCATGGTGGACCATTTGCAAATATAGCCCATGGCTGTAATTCAGTGATTGCAACAAAGGCATCATTAAAATTAGCTGATTATGTTGTTACTGAGGCTGGATTTGGCGCTGATTTAGGCGCTGAAAAGTTTCTTGATATTAAATGTAGAAAGGCGGATTTGAAGCCCGCAGTTGTGGTACTTGTTGCAACTATCAGGGCTTTGAAATATCACGGAGGTTGCTCGTTAGAGGATTTAAACAAAGAGAGCACAGATTATTTATCCAAAGGACTATCAAATCTTGAAAGACATGTACATAATCTAAAAAATCATTATGGACTTCCAGTTGTAGTTGGTATAAATGGATTCAGTTTTGATACCGAGAAAGAAAAAGAACTTCTTAAGGCTAAATCACAAGAATTGGATGTACCTATAGTATCCTCTACACATTGGGCTGAAGGAGGTGAAGGTGCTAGGGAGTTAGCAGAGACTGTTGTAAAAACAATTGATGAGGCTAAAAATAATTTTAACTTTCTCTATCCTGACGACATGACTTTATGGGAAAAGATGGAGACGATTGCGAAGAAAATTTACGGAGCGTCTGGGATATCTGCACCATCAAATGTAATGAAACAAATTGATGATCTTCAGGCAAATGGTTATGGAAATTTCCCTGTGTGTGTAGCAAAAACACAATATTCATTTTCTACAGATCCAAGTAAAAGAGGTGCACCATCCAATCACGAAATTCCAATAAGAGAAGTGAGATTATCCGCTGGAGCTGAATTCATTGTAATGGTCTGCGGGGATATAATGACAATGCCAGGACTTCCAAAAGTACCAGCTGCAGAGAGGATAGATATCGACGACAACGGGAATATATTAGGTTTATTTTAACAAATAAAACTTTTTTCTGATGTTCGAGTCGATGACTTCTAATAAGTACTTTACAACCATATGTAGTATTTTTTTGTTTTTCTTACTGTCTCTTTTATATATTAGCAGAGACCTATCAAATATATTATTATTAGTAATAGTATTTTTATCTATTATTTATATTATCGTTAATGTAAGAAGTATTTATAAAAACGCAGATAATAGGATAATCAACTCATCGTTTATTTTATTTTTAACTATTTTATTTTTTTTTATTCTACATAATGGTGAATTGAGAGAGCTTGATAACTATTCAAGATTAATAATATTACTTCCAATATATTTTCTGTTTCGAGATATTAGGATTTCAAAAAAAATGTTTATATATTGCCTTTGTATTATTTCTCTAATCTCTTTTACTTATGCAACATTAGACTATGCTACAAATTCTGATTCAAGAGCTATTGGATCCTCTTCATCGCCCATAACCTATGGTAATATGTGTATGATGAATGCTATATTTCTTATAGCTTCATTTATTTATGCAGATAATTTTCAAGCAAATAAAACAATAATTATTATCTCATTTTTATTATCACTGATAGCTTGGTCGCTCACTATAACTTTGGGATCAATTATTGGATTAATATTATGCTTAGTATTTTTATTTACATGCCAGAGAATTAAAATTAAATGGAGCATTCTTCTATCTTCTTCTCTCGTTTTGCTGATTTTAATCCTATCAAGTCCCGTTGCTCATAAAATTAGCAATATATATTCTAGTATCATGCAGAATGATGATAATTTACAGTATAATGATTCGCTATCACAAAGACTCATGCTATACAAAATTGGTTATGAAACTTTTAAAATGAGTCCATTAGTTGGAATTGGTTTTAATAAATTTGAGGATATATTATTGAATTATGAGTGGCCGGAGACAAAAATTATACAAGCACACCCTCATAATGATTTTTTAGATATTGCAATAAAATCTGGATTATTTGGCTTGACTATATTTATTTATTTTTTTGTCACTTTATTTAAATTTTTCTCAAATCATTTACACAAAGATAATTCATTGTCATTTTATTCAACTCTTGGAATCCTTAATGTCTTAGGGACTGTTGGCTTTATGATGACACAGACACTATTCATTCACCACCAGTCAGTCATTTACTTTATAATTCTTACATTAGTATATTCATCTCAAATAACGTATTATCTATCAGATCATGAAAAGAACTAGTATCATCCCTGTTTTAATGTGCGGCGGGTCTGGTACAAGATTATGGCCCACATTACGCAAAAACTATCCTAAACAGTTCATCGTCAAAGATAAGAATAATCAAACATTATTCCAGTCTACCGTTAATCAATTCAAATCTAAATATTTTTGCAAGCCTGTTATCATTACAAATCACGACTATAGATTTATTGTTAGTGAGCAACTGAAGGAAATTAATGTTGTACCAGAGGTAATAATTTTAGAGCCGTCACCTAAGAATACGCTTGCTACAAGTATCGCAGCTTGTTTATATATTCAAAATAAGATGAAGAAAGGTACTGCTATTATCAGTCCTACAGACCATCAGATAGACAAAAATAAATTCACAAATGATTTAATTAATAACATTGACCTTATCAAACATGATATTAATTTAGTGGGAATATCACCGAAATCACCAAATACCAGCCTTGGTTATATCCAATGTAAAACTTCTAATTCAAGCCTATACACGATCAAAAAATTTATTGAAAAACCTAATTTAAAGCTTGCTACAAAACTTATGAGAACCAAAAATACTTTTTGGAACACAGGTAATTTCGTCGTTAATGTCCAAAAGCTTCTTGAAATTATTCAAACTTTAGAACCAAAGACCCTTGAAGCCGTTAATCGATCTTTCCTTTCTTCAATTAACGATTTGGATTATCTAAGGCTTGCAGAAAAGGATTGGAATAAATCAAAGAATATATCTCTGGATTATTCAGTCATAGAAAAATGTAATAATTTAGCCATGATAAATTATAGTGGTAATTGGTTCGATCTAGGGACTTGGAAGTCATTCTATCAAGCTAATAAAAAAGACAAACAGAAAAATGTAATATTTGGTAACTCTATCGTATCTCAAACTAAAAATAGCTTAGTGATATCAGACGAGCATATAAAGACTGTTACTCATAATTTAGATGACGTGGCTGTGATTACAGAGAGAGATGTTGTTTTTGTCACAAAATTGTCTACATCTGAATCACTTGCACCTCTTGTTCAAAAAATAATGTTAAAGTCAAAGGATATCGCTTTAAATCGAACAACTGTTCATAAGCCTTGGGGTAGCTATACTAATATATTTTCACATGGTAATTATAAAATTAAACTACTTATAATTAATCCATTCGAAGAGCTTAGTTATCAGTCACATAAATACCGCTCGGAGCATTGGGTTGTAGTAAATGGCACCGCTTCTATAATACTTGATGATAAAAAAATTGAATTAAAAAAAAATATGTCAATATTTATACCAGCAAAGTCTAAACACCAACTTATGAATAATAAAAAGAATAGACTTGAAATTATTGAAGTCCAAATAGGTTCATATTTGGGAGAAGATGATATTGTTAGATACAAAGACAAATATTCAAGATAAAATATCATGAGTAAAGTTGCTATATTACTATCAACCTATAATGGCGATAAATATCTCGAAGAGCAATTTGAATCCATTTTGAATCAATCATTTTGTGACTGGATGCTTTATATTTCAGATGACTTCTCAACAGATAATACATTAAAGATTATAAAAAAGTATAGGAGAAAATATCCAAATAAGATTAGACTTTATTTTGGACCAAAGAAAGGGCCAGCGATGAACTATTTTTCACTTCTTACAAACACTCAAATCAATGCAGATTTTTATGCCTTTTGCGATCAAGATGATATATGGCACTCTGAGAAATTAAGTAAATCGATGGAAATACTTCGCACAGTTAATTCTCAAATTCCCATGCTCTATTGCGGGAGAACCATGATCGTTGATAAAAATGGTTGTGAACTAGGATTATCAAAAACAATTAATTACCGAGTGTCGTTTCAGAATGCAATTCTTGAGTGCATTGCAGGGAGCAATACTATGATGTTCAATAATGCCACTAGGGAATTAGTAAGTGCCATAGCATGTCCAGAAAAGATTGTTATGCATGATTGGACAACATATGCTGCAGTATGTTCTTGTGACGGAAAAGTAATTTATGATGATTGGCCATCTGTCTATTATAGACAACATGATTTTAATTGTGTTGGTGAAAACCAATCAACTCTATCAAAATTTATAAGATTTAAAAAATTTCTTAGTGGCGATTATTGGAGAAATATCAGTAATCATCTCGAATCGCTGTTATCAATTAGACAATATATGACCCCGTCATCAAAAACTACATTACAAAAAACAATAGAGTGTTTTAATGGAAAATATCGATATAATTTTAAAAAGATATATAATATAAAATTATATCGACACAATGTCTTTGAGACATTGTTGATATATTTTTCATTATTTTTTAGAAGGGGTAACTGAAATCAATGAGGGTATTAATCCATTCAAATTATAGTCAGCTTTTTGGAGCAAAGGTGTCAAAATATTTATTTTCTAAGTTAGATATAAATGATGTTGAAATAATATTAGTTGAAGATGATCCGATTTTAAAAAGCTTCAATAAAAAAAAATATTTGCGTGCAGGGAAAAAAGAAAGATATTTCATAGATGATCTTCAGTCTTTTACTTTGACTAGATTCTCAGGCGAAACAAAAAGCTATGCTAATGAAGGTTATCTGATGATGGATCCAGATATATTTGCTATAAAATCTCCACGAGAGTTTTTAGATAGTAACATTGAGAATTTCGATTTATTGGCAAGACCACTACCACAAAGTAAACATAAAGAGCATCTTTTGTCAGGCTACGCATCTTCAGTATTTTATAGAAAACCATCAGATCATTCTCTATGGAATTATGAAGAACTTATTTCTAAGATTTTTAATCACGAGTTGGATTATAATAGCGCTATCACTCTCTCATGTTTTAATCATATTCATATTGGTGAGCTTCCAGAAGAAATGAACTCTTATGATAAATTAAATGAGAGGACTATTTTATTGCACAATACAGGGAGAGCTACGCAGCCATGGAAATCTGGTTTAGAAATTGACTATATTAACCATAAAGTACCAAAACATAAGAGAATCATAAATAAAATTCTAGGCAGAAAACAATTTTATATAAACCATCCTGATAAAAATCAAATTAATTTCTTTGTTTCCTCAACTCGCGATGCACTTAACGCTAAATATATTGATGAGTCCTTCATAAATGATTGCATAAAACAAAAATTTATAAGGCCTGACATGATGTCACTACTCGAGCAATCATGAAATATAACTTAACAAATCATGAATTCGATAATGTTGACAAAAAGAACATTACTGAACTTTTCGATTCAACCATGCTTACAATGGGTAAAGAGAACCAAAGCTTCGAAAATGAGTTAAATAATTTCTTTAGCACAAAGTACGCTGTTACTTGTAATAGTGGATCATCAGCAAACTTACTTATGATAGCCTCATTATTTTATTCAGGACATATAAAAGAAGGTGATGAAATAATTGTTCCCGCTGTTAGTTGGAGCACAACATACGCGCCTTTGTCTCAGTTTAAACTGAAAATTAAATTTGTTGATGTAGATATTGAAACATATAACTTATCACTCGATATCTTGAGAGATGCTGTGAGTGAAAAGACAAAAGCTGTTTTCTTTGTGAGTCTGCTTGGAAATTCTATTGGTTTGCCTGAAATTAAACAATATTGTGATGAAAACAATTTAATATTATTAGAAGATAATTGCGAATCTTTTGGCACAAGAATAGAAAATAAATATTCAGGATCTTTTGGGCTTTGTTCTTCTTTAAGTTTTTTCTACTCACACCAATTACCTGCTATTGAAGGTGGTGCTGTTTTGACTAACTCTAGAAAGCTTTATGATTATCTTCTATGTTTGAGATCCCATGGTTGGACTAGAGAATTGGTTGATGACACTTATCTTCCCATTGAGGAGGATGAATTCAAAAGACAATTTAGATTTTCGTTACCTGGCTATAATTTAAGAATGATGGAGATCTCGGCAAAGATTGCTTCCAGAAGATTAGACTTATGGACAGAGACATATAAGGTGAGGAGCAAAAACTTTGAAATTTTTAAAAAAGTTTTTTCTGAATCAAAAATATTCAATATACAGAGAGTAGGGGAACATTCGAGTCTATTTGGTTTTGGTGCGATATTATCTAAAAATATTTCTAGGTTGGAACTATATAAATATTTAATGAAAAATAATATAGAATCTAGACCCGTCGTTGCAGGAAACTTCACAAAAAATAATGCTTTGAAGTATATGAACTATGAAATCTATGGTAATTTAGATAATTCTGATGTAATCGATGACCACGGTATTTTCTTTGGGAACTGCAATAAAGACCTGAGTAGTGAAATATATTACCTTAAAGAGAAATTAGATGAATATAAATGATACCTATCGAAAGGTAGTGATTTTTGGAACAACTAGAGGCTTAGGTAAAGCATTTCTAAACTATATCTCAGAAAATACTAAAAATATCATTGAAATTAATAGAAATGACTGGAGAGTCCTCGGTTCAATTCAGGGGCTTAAAAGTAAAATATCAAAAGCATCTTTAGTAATTTGCAACAGTCACTTGGGATTTCAGACAAGTAATTTAATCTATGAGCTTAGTGATTATTTTTCTGGTAGTGCAACCACAATAATTGTTATTGGTAGCGTTACATCTGATGTCGTAAAAGATCAGCCTAATATTTATAACATTGAAAAGAAAACGATAGAAAATACAGTTAAACAATTGCAATTGTATTCTTCTAAGCCACAAATAATCCTAGTCAAACCTGGATGGATTGATTCTGAGATGATAAAAAACAATACAAGAGCTAGAAAATCCAATAAAATGGAACCAAATAATCTTGTTAGTTATATTATGAGTACAATTGAAGAATCCTTAAAAAGAAAATTTAATCTTAAATCTATATCAATTGATAATTTTAATTAATGAATAAAGTTGCACTCATAACAGGAATTACAGGTCAAGATGGCTCATATCTAGCTGAATTTCTTCTCGAAAAAGGATACAAAGTTTTTGGTATGAGAAGACGATCATCTGTGTTCAACACTGAAAGAATTGATCATATGATTAATAATTCAAGGTATGACTTTCATCTTGTCTACGGGGATATGACGGATTCTCTATCAATTACTAAAATCATTGACTCAATTAAGCCTGATGAAATTTATAATTTAGCTGCACAAAGCCATGTCGGTGTCTCATTCGAAACACCTGAATATACTGCAAATGTCGATGGCCTAGGAACACTAAGAATATTAGAGGCCGTTAGGATGTTAAATTTAAATAAAAAAACTAAAATTTATCAAGCTAGTACATCAGAATTATATGGTGATGCTCTAGAACATCCACAAAATGAGCATACTCCATTTAATCCGGTTTCACCATATGGTGTAGCAAAGCTGTATGCGTATTGGATTACAAAATGCTATAGAGATGCATATGATATTTTTGCTTGTAACGGAATATTATTTAATCATGAATCTCCTAGAAGAGGTCTTACATTTGTCAGTAGAAAAATTACATCCGCTTTAACGAAAATAAAAAGAGACAAGCTTGATTGTTTTTATCTTGGAAACTTAAATAGTTTACGTGATTGGGGTCATGCAAAAGATTATGTGGAAATGCAGTATTTAATGTTGCAACAAAACAAACCTAAAGATTATGTAATTGCTACTGGAAATCAAATCTCTGTGAGGGAATTTGTAAACCTAACAGCAAAAGAGCTTGATATTGAAATCAAATGGCAAGGTAAAGGCAAGGATGAAGTTGGTATTTGGAAAGATAGAGAAATAATAAAAATTGATACTAAGTATTATCGACCTAATGAGGTAGAATCTTTACTTGGTGATGCAGCTCTAGCATACAAAGATTTGAATTGGAAACCTAATTATAATATTCAAAAACTTGTTTCTGAAATGGTTAAATGTGATCTCGAAATAGTTTAAGTTTAATCTCATGAAAAAAGTAAATGAACTTTATAAAGACCAAAGATTTGTTAATGAAGACATTTATGTAATTGGGACAGGGCCATCTCTAAGACTATTCCCAACATCATTCCTTAATAATAAATTTTCTATAGGTCTAAATAATTCTTATAAATTTGTTAAATCGCAAATTATTGTTACCATTCATCCTGATCTTCATTATCCATTTGATGAAGAAGTTGATTCGATTTGGATATCAAAATATGATAAATGTAAGAAAACACTAACTGATGAGCAGTTTAAACGTATTGAGAATAAATTTTATTTTTACTCAAATGACGGAAAACCAAATACTGCTCCAGCAAATGAACCTACGAATGAGGGTAGAATCTTAGAATGGCTAGACAACCCAACTGATGATAAACTTTATCAATGGTCTTCAATATCTCAAACAGCTATCAATCTTGCAGTGAACTTAGGTGCAAAGAATATATTCTTAGTGGGATGTGATGGTGGACCTATACTAGGAAATGATCACGTAGACAACCAACATACGAGATGGAAAGGGGTTGATCCAGATCATAGATATCGACAATACAGAGAAGGAATTGCAGAAATTAGAAATAGACTAATTGAAAAAGATATAAATGTTATGTCGCTCTCACCATTTTCCTCTCTTGTTGATATACATGAAGAATTTACTAATTTATGCAAAATAAAGAACGTTAGTCACCTCATAGAATCGAAAGAAGATATATCTCCAAATCAACAGAAATCACTGATTTATACACTTATAAATAAATTATTTAAGTAAAAAAATATTGTCTTGATATAATTATTTGATGAATATATCTGAAGCTAAACATCTATTCAAAAAAATGATTCAAACTGTTGAAATTGGTCTTCACAGCTATTGTAATAGGACATGTGACTTTTGCCCTCTATCTCGTGACGATGTAAATCGTAATAGTAGAGATAATGTAAAATACATGAATGATGAAATATTCAAAATAATTCTGAATGATCTAAATGCTGTCGAATTCGATGGGAGAATTGATATATCTAGATATCATGAGCCTCTTTATAATAAGAAGTTTATCCTTGATAAAATAAAAGAGATGAGTGCACGTGTTCCAAAGGCTTTGATATCTATTAATAGCAATGCAGATTATATAAGTCAAGCATATATAGAAGATCTGATAAATCACAACGTTGGCCACATTAACTTGATGGCATATATGAAAAATGGAGCAACTGATTACGATGCAAATTCTGTATTCAAAAGGATTAATCAAATATGTAAAAAAATTAATGTAAAAGAAATTAATCCGGAAGAGCATCAAAACAAAGACTGGATTAGATACAGATTACCTGAGATTAAATCTACAATCCATGCTAGAAATTATTGGAATAATGGTGTCAATAGAGCAGGCAGCATACTAGATAAAAACTATATTCGTAAAGATCCTTGCACATCATTCAATCATGGTATTTTTATTGATTACGATGGAACTATGACTATTTGTTGCGATATGCTGGCACCTGAGTTACATAATAAATGGCTAGTGGGTGATTTGAATATTGAAAAGTCATTATTTTTAAATTATGGCTCAGATTATTATCAAGAATTTCTAACAAGAATTAATTCAGGAAATTTTTTTAAGGGCTCACCATGTGAGAGCTGTAGAAGGAAAGATAGAGGAAAAAATGCATAACTTTTTTACTCAAGCTTATCAACTTTTTAAAAGAGATTTAGTTTCGTCATCTAAAAATTTATTTTTATCTTATGCATGGATTGCCATTACACCGCTATTAGGATTATTGTTAATTGCTTTTTTGAAAGCAAGGGGAATCTTGAATATACCTGATACTACAACTCCATATCTTTGGTTTCTTGTTTTTAATTACGCACACTGGAGGTTATTGAAATCAATTTTATCTATACCAAGCGTATCATTAAGAGTATATGCCAATAGCATGTTAAGGTTGCCGCTTGCATTCGAGGGCTACCTTTTGTATAACCTGATGAAATCTTTATTAGATTACTTCATTAGACTAATTCCTCTCATCTTCATAAGTATTTATTTTTCTTATATACCTGATGGATCGTATTTTTTATATTTCCTAGGATTAGTCAGTCTGATTATAATTGGCATAGGGATAGGTTTTTTTATTTCACCTATGCTGCTATTTATTGCTGATTTTGGAAAGCTCTGGGGGACAATAATACCTGGACTAATATTTTTATGTCCTGTATTTTATCCAATGCCAGCATATGATGGCTTTGGAATTCTTGTACATCTCAACCCGCTTGCTCTGCCTATTCATCTAGCGCAAGGCTTACTTGGTGACATTCCACTCCTTTCGATCTCATATATTAATGGGATGTTAGCTTTCAGTGTTATCATGATAGCTATTGGATTAATTAATTTTAAAAAATCAGCGAACATAATCAATCAATTACAATAAAAATGAATAATGCAGTTACATGTCATAGTCTAGAGAGTTTTAAAACTCATGGCATATCACAAATTAATCAATTTACTAGTTTTTGGCCTAGTGAGTCAAAACTCCTTGTTTTAGTTGACGACATAGAGTTTCCTGAAAAGTATTATAAAGAATATAACTGGGATAAAGAGAGGATTATCCTTAATCGTTTTTCTAATAAGGAGTTGGAAAGGTTTAAGAGGAAATATACAAAAAAGAAATATAATGGACATAAATTTTTCCACTCTATAAGAACACTTAATCCGATAAAGTTCCTTTATAGGTTAAGATTTTTTAGTTACAGTTTTCTATTTGATGTATGTAAATTTTCACATAAAGTTTTTGCAATGTACGAAGGAGCACAGTTTTTTAAAAAAGGTTTGCTTTATTGGTTAGACGGTGACTTAATTACACACACACGTGTTGACGACAGGTTTTTTAATAACTTCACTAATGATAACAAAATTTCATATTTCCTTGATAGAACAAGTCCTAGTTATACAGAAACAGGATTTATCGTATTTAATCTTGATCATGAATTCACAGATACGTTTTTTGCGACGTGGCTAAGATATTATACTAAAGGCTTGTTTAGAGGGTTAGATGACGGTTGGACAGACTGTCATACATACGATGCATCCAGAAAAGAAATAGGTTATACTTTTTTTCATAATTTATCTGAAATTGATTGCCATCATCCTCTAATCAATTGTTTTTTAGGTGACTACTTTGATCATCTTAAAGGGACTAGAAAAGAGGATGGAAAGTCGAATAGAAAGGGGGATAGGCTGATTGACAATGATCATCCTTATTGGAAGTAATGCTAAATAAACATCTTCAACCATCATCTCTAGTTGTTAGAGAGCAATTTTCACCACACCAAGTTTTTGATAACTTAATTGATGATGACATTTATACAAAATTGCATAAGGATTTTCCAAAAGAGACTTTATTTAGAGACGAAAACCCCAAAGTTAGAAAACATAATCAAAGGCCCCATGTTCGTAAATACATGTGTACTGGCAGTATTGAGACGACACCTGCATTATCTGAGTTTCATGTTGATCCAAAGATACTTCCTAAGATATGGCAGGAGTTTGTTGATTATATTCTCAAGGGTAGCGAATATAGATATTGGATTTCGGACTTGTTGGATATATTGCCAAATGACTTTAACTTACGTCTGGATTGGCATCGGACATTAAATGGACACGATGTAAGCCCCCATGTTGATAGTGTTACAAAATTAGGATCTCACTTAATATATTTTATGCCTAAGAGTTGGGGTACAACAAGTCATGGCGGTAAAACTATTTTCTTTAGTGGTAAAAATACAGATAAGATGAATCCTGAAGCAAATGATTTTAGTAGCTATATAGAAATAGAGAATGTAGGTAATAGATCATGTGTTTTCAAGAATTCTTCTAATGGCTGGCATGGTGTTACTAAAACCGTCTCTGATAAAAATACGCATAGACAAATTTTCAATATTGTAATATTAAAAAAACCTGTCAGAAAGAAAGAAGTCCAGAAAATAAATATTTTTTCTAAACTCTCAAACATAACAAAAAAATTAATGCAGTAAAGATTAGATACATTATATTATTATGTGTGCAATTCACGGAATTTCTTGGAGATCAGAGACAAATATAAAAAAAATGATTTCGTTATCTCATCACCGTGGCCCTGACGATAATCATTATATGATTTTTGACAAAATTTCGCTTGGTCATAACCTATTATCGATCATGGACGAAGCTAAATATTCTAAACAGCCTATTTGCACAGACCAAATTACGCTTGTATTTAATGGTGAGATTTACAACTACAATGACTTAAAAACAAAGTATTCTTTAGATGTTAATAGCAATTGCGATACTGAAGTTCTGGTAAAAGTGTTACAAAAAAAAGGTATCGATATTTTGTCAGAAATTGATGGAATGTTTGCACTTGCCATATATGATAAGAATAGTCAAACTGTTACATTATCAAGAGATGTGAATGGCGCTAAGCCACTATACTATACATTTATCAATCAGAAATTAGCTTTCTCATCTGAGATAAAATCACTATTATCTCTTGGAATTGAGCGAAAAGTTGACGAAATAGGTTTTAGGCTTTTTTTCAAACAAGGATATGTACCAGGTGAACATACTATCTATAAAAATATTTACAAACTTACTCCAGGACAAACAAAAGTTTATGATTTATATCAAAACAAATTCATTAAAAATATCAATCTTAATGACTTTGAGCCATCACTCGAAAATCTATGGAACGAGAAAGATAATCTTAACGAAAATATCTTTAAGAGGATGGAGATGGCAGTGCAACAAACTCAAGCCGGGATAAGAAATAAAGCAATTTTATTAAGCGGAGGACTAGATAGTAGTGCAATTCTAACGCATATTAAAAATAAAAAAACTGTAAGAGCATATTCTTCTCGATTTAAATTTTACGGCTTTGCGCCTCAGTCTCGTGCAAATGAGGACTCGAATTTAGCCAGTAAAATTTGTAAACACCTTAAAATGAGCCATTCTAATTATGCACAAAGCCCTTTTGAATATATAAAAGCATTTGATAAAGCTATTTATGCACTTGAGAGCCCACTACAGTCAAAAAGTCTTCCCGCGTATTATGGTACTTTCAAATTCATCTCTTCAAAAAATAATACCGTGGTGATCTCAGGAGACGGAGGAGATGAAATATTTGCTGGTTATAAACATCATTTACATCACAATTGGGAGACAAAGCTTAAAGCCTTATGCGTGAATAATAAACAGTTTATCAATCCAGAATTGAATATGTCACATCAAGACCAACTAGACTATCTATACTCTTGGTTGCCCCAAAAAAGAATTCCGAATATGGATAATTTAACAAAATTTTTATATATCGAGAGATTAAATATGCTTGCAGAGGATTTTCTTACCCGAAGCGATAAATTAGGTATGGCTTTCAGTCTTGAGGCAAGATTTCCGATTTTATCTAATCTTGTTAAGGATTATGTCGACTCAATACCTATGAAGCTGAAACTCGGTAATGAGTCTATTTATGGCATGAAGCCACTTTTACGAAATGCATACGAAGGAAGGATAAATCCAGAGGAAGTGCTTAGAAGGGGAAAAACTGGGTGGAGGTCGCCGACAGATGAGATGCTCATAGGAAGAAGATCTCATCCATCAAGAGAATATTCTAAACCTTTTAGGAGACTGCCATTCCTTACTATAAAGAATCCTCTAAGAGAATGGGTTAGAGATAAACTTAATGATTCACAAATGATGGATATATTTGAATATACTTACTTGGATATTGATTCAAAATATTTATGCAATTACGATTGGAGAGAGCAGGGCAACATTGGAACAAAGTCTCAAAAAGAGCTATTTAGTATCCTTGCTTTTAGTTCATGGTATAAACAGTTCAATATGAGTTTTTAAATGAATAATAATAAAATAACATTAAGAAATGTCTTTAAAAAATACTCTAAAAATCAGAAATCTGCTCGTTGGCATGGTTTGAAGGATTTTTTGTTTAAGACATATGAAAACAAGGATCCATATTTAAGAAAAGATGAATTTTGGGCTTTAAATAATATCAATTTGGAAATAAAAGCCGGTGAATCTCTAGGAATAATTGGTAAAAATGGTAGTGGTAAAACAACGCTTTTTAATATTATTTCCGATAGTATGTTATGTGATTTTGGTAAGGTTGAAAAGAAAGGAATAATAAGTCAGATGTTAGCTCTTGGGAGTGACTTTAATAAACAATTAACTGGTTATGAAAATGTCAGACATAACCTAATAGCAAGTGGTTTTGATGTGAGCATTGACAGCCTAATTGAAGAAATTCATGATTTTTCTGGTTTAGGTGATGCATTTTATAATCCAGTAACAACATATAGCTCAGGAATGGTTGCAAGACTGTCGTTTGCTACAGGTATCTGCGTCAAAGCCGACTTTTTTCTTGTAGATGAAGTTTTAGCAGTTGGTGACATTCAATTCAAGACGAAATGTTACAAAAAAATTGATGAAATTAAAAATAAGGGAAGTTCAATTCTATTAGTCTCTCATAATCCCCATGAAATTACTGTTGCATGTAGTAAATGCATGTTACTTAATGATGGTAAATTGATTCACCAAGGTCAAACAGATGAAGTTTTAAAGATTTATGAGGAACAAAATGTTCCTGATTTACATAAAATGCCATTTGAGAAAACAAGCGATAGTTTAAAGCTTTCAGTTGTGATAACTAATCATAACGACAGAAAAGAAGATATTATTTTTAGAAAAAAATGTAATTTTAAAATTGCATACACATGTAGTAAACATGATCCTTTATTGAATTTTAATATCTTGATCAGAGACCTTAAGAGTGAGGCAGGAGTCATATTACAAATTAAGAATGAGATTGATGGATTTTCATTAAAACATAACGGTGTTGAGTCTTACATAAATTTAACACTTGATCCTGTTTGCTTGATCCCTGCATACTATTTTGTTGAGGTAATTGCCTATAAAGGTAATCAAATAATAGACTCAGTAAAAGATTTCACTTTTGAGGTTAAGGGGGTATACGATATGCCACTAAACTTATATGATCAACCTCGCTCATGGCATGAATGACAAACCAGCTAATAATCAACAAATATCACTTCTTGAAGATTTTCAGGTAATTAAGAATTTGATAGATAAAAATGAATCAATAAATATTATTAATAATACTGAAATTCCCGAATCAAATGTGTTGACTATTTCTCTTAATCCTAAAAATAAAGAGTATATTGCTGATATAAATATTTATTTAGATACTGAGCCATTTGAATTAACTAAAGATTATTTAGATGAAAAAATAGTTATAATTAAAAAACCATTAAATCGAATAATACCTGAGCTTCTGATTTCAAGACCATGTAAGATCTCTTGTTCGGTATTAGATTCTAATCTAAGTGCATATATATTTGAAAATCACTTACTTGAGGACCTGGGTTCGTACATCAAAAAAAAGCTACGGGTCAATAAATTTAAAATATGTACAACTGGTGAATTTACCATAAGCCTGCTTGCTTATATTGGGTATCATGGATCCATTAACTTTTATAATTTTACTAGAGAAGAGAAATACAATGTTAATTCTTTTAATATTCCTGTAAAGGTAGATTACTCTCGACAATTTGATCTTGCTGAGAAGTTAAATATCGAGTATGAGTGTCCCAATCGCATGAAAGAGAGGATTTTAATTATATCTAATTCTAGCTCATTTGCTTCATATGACGAATTACACGCAAGTAATTCTATATGGCGTATAAGCCAAAGTGATGCAGCCAAAAATAAGCTATCTGACTATGATGAAATTACCTCCATTATGTTTGTAGGAAATAATATTAAAGTTCATGATATTGATAAACTTATTGCTCTAAATTTTGATGCATCTCTCAAGAACACACTAAGAGTTCCAACGAACCATATCAATTATGATTTTTTTATAATTCCTTGTATAGATAGAAATTATGATAAAGACAAAACACTTGATAAGTATATGTCATATGTTAAGGATAACTATCAACACATAAAGAATATACCATCGAGGTATAATTCACATGAAATAGATGGTGAGTTTGTCATTGCTTCAAATACACTTATCAGTATGACGAATAAAAGATATTTTTTATCCATACGATATATGCTTGACCGGATTCTTATGCGGCTCTATTCTTACATGGTTACATTTTTAAGAGCGAAATAATATGGATATTTTTATTGGAGGAACTCTCTCAGAATACTTGCCAAGAAAAGTGCTTGAGTATTCTTTGAAAATAAATTCCATGTCGAAGCATAATATTATTCATTTAGATGATGTTGTTGATTATAAAAGAGTTCGTAAATATGCTTCGGAGCAATGCACGCCTTTTTCCTTTCAGAGATTCTTTATTCCTGAACTGTGCTCTTATAAAGGCATTGCACTATACTTAGATTCAGATATGTTATTTTTCAATGATGTTGAAAAACTATTTGACTATGCAATTACCAACAAATCGATCATTACCGCTAATACTAAAACAGCATACACTAGTGTAATGTTAATAGATTGCGCATCAACTAAGTGGATTATAGAGGATGTTTTAGAGGAAATGTTTAGTCAAAATTCTAAAATGAATATTGATAAATATATTTCAAACATTTCTTATGAAATTATAGATCATAAGTGGAATTCACTAGATTTTTATAAAAAGGGACTTACTTGTAATGTTCATTTTACCAATATGGTGAAGCAACCATGGCTCTCTGGAAGACATGATCTATTATCTTTATGGATGTCTGTTCTATTTAGCGCAATAGAATCTAATTTTATTGATTACAATATTATTGACAATGAAATAAAATTAGGTCATGTGAGACCCTCGATTAAATATCAATGTATTAATAAAATAAAAAATTATGGTAAGGTTCCATTATGGATTAAAGCGAGAGACTTTTTCTTTATACCTCCATATTTTAAAAATAGGATAGAAATGTGAAAATAACTTATTCAAAAGTATTCAATGATGTTTTGCTTATTGATTTAAAAAAAAATAGTGATCAACGAGGCTATTTTGTTGAATCATATAAAAACAGCTTTTTTAAAGATAAAATCGATAATGAATTTGTTCAAGAAAATGATTGCTTTTCATATCATAAAGGAACCCTGAGGGGGCTACATTGTCAAAAACCTCCTAATAATCAATCAAAGCTCATTAAAGTTACATCTGGAAAGATTTTTGACGTGATCATTGATATTAGAGTAAACTGCTCTACATATGGCACGAGTGAATCCTATATATTGGGACCTCACGAATCAGCTTTATATATCCCAAGTGGTTTTTTACACGGTTACATAACCCTTGAAGATTCTACGACAGTCAGTTATAAGACAGATAACTATTATGATCAAAGGAATGAGGTAGTCGTAGATTTTTTAGATCCGGATCTGGCAATTGATATACCACTCACAGTTAAGGACTCTTTAATCATGTCTGAAAAAGATAAAAATGGGACAAGATTCTCTGATTTCTTGAGCCCCTTTGGAGATAATGAGTGAAGATTCTTTTGACTGGAGGTTGCGGGTTCATAGGAACATCTCTAGTGGAGAAGTTGTTAGACAATTCTCATACTGTACTGAATATAGACAAATTAACGAATGTCTCTAATATTGAGAGACTTGAGTATTACAGTAAAAGTGATTCTTATAAACATCTTAAGGTAGACATTTGTGATGGACAGGTGATTAACGATGCTGTTTTTGAATATAAACCAGATATAATAGTGCACATGGCAGCAGAAAGCCATGTAGATAATTCTATTATTCGTCCAAAGACTTTTCTAGATACTAATGTAAATGGAACTTTTAATTTATGTGCGTCATCTTTAGACTACTTCGAAAAATATAAACCTGATAATTTCAAATTTATACATATTTCAACTGATGAAGTTTTTGGTTCGATAGATTTTCCTGATAAATTTACAGAAAATTCTAATTATGCTCCTAATTCTCCGTATTCTGCTTCTAAAGCAAGTGGCGATAGTTTTGTGAGAGCATTTAAACAAACATATGGTCTTCCATCTGTAATACTTAATTGTTGCAACAACTATGGGCCATATCAATTTCCTGAAAAACTGATTCCACTCGTAATACGAAAATGTATCAATAACGAGGAAATCCCATTATACGGAGACGGAAAACATGTAAGAGAGTGGATTTATGTTGAAGATTATTGTGATGCAATTTTATCTATTATTTCAGCAGCTAAATATGATTTCAGTTATCTTGTCGGTAGTGGAGTAGAATGTACCAACGAATCTATAGTTCATAGAATATGTGAAATAATGAGAACTAAAACTAATAGCAACACTGATTTTACAAAGAATATTTCATTTGTTCCTGACAGAAAGGGTCATGATCGCAGGTATTCACTTAATAGTGATAAATTTAGCTCTCACTTTAAATGGAAAACACAAGTATCTTTTGATGAGGGTTTGAATAAAACTATTGATTGGTATTTAGATCATATTGATAGTTGGGAAAAGCAATGAGTATTATTGTATTAGGAAAAACAGGTCAAATCGCATCATACCTCTCAAACTTTAAAAATGTAATTTCTTTAGGTCGTTCTCAGCTTGACTTTCTTAAAGACGATATATTTGCTAAGTTACAGTCAATTTTAAAATATAAACCTAGAGTAATCATAAATTGCGTTTCATACAATAATGTTAACGACGCTTCAAAAGAACCAATTCAAGCTGAAGCAATAAATATTGATGCTGTAAAAAAGATCTCACTTTTCTGCCAAGAAAATAGTATACATTTTGTACATATATCCTCAGATTTTATTTTTTCTGGTGAAGGAGATAAACCATGGGATGTAAATGATACACCAAGTCCAGTAAATTATTATGGCAAAACTAAGCTAAGCGGAGAAGATGCGATAATGAAATCAAATTGTAGTTATACCATAATCAGAACATCATGGGTCTTCTCTGATATTGGGAATAATTTTATGAAAAAAATTTATACCTTGATAAAGTCTCAGCATCACAAATCAATTAATGTTGTTGATGACCAAGTAGGGG
>MDSZ01195397.1_pt1 | contig 21674 bp, 19 predicted proteins | sample 811201 | NCBI WGS metagenome assembly MDSZ01 (sample SAMN05326647, study PRJNA326480) | marine metagenome | isolation source: seawater | place: Indian Ocean: North | collected 2010 | reverse complement strand
TCATCCAGCTGGAAGAAAGTATCCAGGTGCTGGATGTTATAGTTACGCACTTTACAATAAAGATAAATATCATGGCGTAATATGTCATCTAGCAGTTGAAAAACCTGATTCAGGATTTATCGTGAGAGAAAAAAAATTCATTATTACTAGAGAAGAAAATTTTTTAACACTTAGGGAAAAAACTTTATTGATGGGACTTAAGTTATTTTATGAGATTGTAGACGAAATATGTAAAAACAATGAAATAAAATTTAGTAAAAAATTAAAATGGAAAAAATTAAAAAAACATAAAGATTATCTTAATGATTTATTGATAATTAGAAATAAGTCAGAATTGAAAAGAAAAATTTTGATTAATAATCCTTTTAAGCAAGGACCATGGGTCAAAAAAAAAAACAAACTTAAAGAAATCAAATTAAGAACAAAATTAAAATACTTCTATCCAAAATGAATATTCTTGGTATATCAGCTTTTTTTCATGATAGTTCTTCCTCAATTATTAAAGATGGAATTATACTTAGTGCGTCTCAAGAAGAAAGATATTCAAGAGTTAAATATGATAAAAGTTTTCCAATTGAATCGATAAAATTTAACTTAAAATACAATAATTTAAATATAGATGATATTGATGCAATTGTATTTTTTGAAAATCCTAAATTAAAATTAGATAGGATTATCAGTAATACAATTAATTACTTTCCAAAAACACTCAAACAATTTTATGATAATATAGATGACTGGATTTATTATAAGTTAAATATAAAAAAAACTATTAAAGAGTTACTTAAGAACAATAACTTAAATTATGAAAAAGATATTTTTATTTGTGAGCATCATTTGTCACATGCTGCAAGTTCTTTTTATCCATCTCCTTTCAAAAATGCTGCGCTTCTTGTAATGGATGCTGTAGGTGAGTATGCCACATCATCAATTCATATTGGAGAAGAAAATAAAATTTTTCCAATCAAGCAAGAAAATTTTCCTAACTCAATAGGAATGTTATATTCGGCATTTACTTATTATTTGGGTTTTAAAGTAAATTCCGGTGAATATAAGATGATGGGTCTTTCTCCATATGGAGAGCCAAAATACTATAATAAAATAAGAGATAGTATTGTTGAAATTAATTCTGACGGATCAATTAAACTAAATTTAGATTTTTTTTCTTTTCATCAAAATAATGAAATTATTAATAAGGATTTTGAAAATTTTTTTGGAATAAAAATAAGAAACAAAAATGAAGATTTAAATGAATTTCATATGGATATAGCTGCGTCGGTTCAAAAAATAACTGAGGATATAATTATTAAAAAAATTTTATACACTAAAAAAATAACCAATAAAAAAAACTTATGTTTATCAGGTGGTGTAGCTCTTAATTGTGTAGCTAATGGAAAAATATTTAAGCAAGATGCTTTTGCCGATTTATGGATACAACCTGCCTCTGGGGATGCTGGTGGATCTGTAGGTTGTGCACTTAATCACTATTATAATTTTTTAGGAAACAAAAGAGAATATGTTTCTCCAAAAAAAATGCATAACTTTTCTTTATTGGGAGATTCATTTGATGAAAAAACTATAGAACAAACATTTATTGATTACAGTGTAACCTATGAAAAATTCGAAAATAAAAGTTTAATAAATAAAGTATCAAAGCTACTTAATGAAGGGAAAGTTATAGGATGGTTTGATGGAAGAATGGAGTTCGGTCCTAGAGCTTTAGGTTCCAGATCAATTTTAGCAAACCCAAAAATAAATGATATGCAAAAAAACTTAAACTTAAAGATTAAAATGAGAGAAGGATTTAGGCCATTCGCAGCCATGATACTTGAGGAAGAATACGAGAAATATTTCGAAAAAAATTATAAAAATGAATATATGCTTTTAGTAAATAAATTAAAAAGCCAATATAGAGAAAAAAATTTTACAAACAAAAAGTTAAATGATGTTAATCAAATAAGAAGCTTTATTCCATCTGTAACACACTTAGACTACTCAACTAGGATACAAATAATAAATAAAGAAAATGAAAGTTTATTCAAACTTTTAAATTCATTTAAAGAATTATCTGGAGTTGGAATTTTAATAAATACAAGTTTTAATGTTAGGGGAGAGCCAATAGTTAGAACACCATTTGAAGCTTTAAGATGTTTTGCAAATACGAAAATAGATTTTTTGGTAATGGAAAATTATTTGGTTTCTAAAGAAAAACAAAACTCTTTAGATATTTTAAAAGATAATTACAAATTTGAAGAGGATTAATGAAATATTTATTGAAAATTATATCATCTCTATTAATCATTTTTCTAGCTTTATTATTTAAAAAAAAAAATCAAAATGGATGGATTGAAAAAAAAGAATATTTGAATGAAAATAGAAATAAAAAGAGAATGGGCTAAAAATACCCATGTATCAAAAAAATGGTTTAAAAAAGGAACTTTAGCTAAACATAGATTATATTTTTATTGGTCTGACCAAAAAGAGTTTCCTTGTGACAAATATGGTTTTAGATTACCAAGTAATTTACAAAATTTTGAAGATAGATACACAAACGATAAGAATAAAAAAATTTTTTGTTTTGGAGGCTCAACCACTTGGGGTCAATTTTGTGAATATAAAAATACTTATCCCTTCTATCTTGAAAAGCTTTTAAATAATGATGTTTCTGTATATAATTTTGGAGGCTGTGACTCAGACGCTAGAACTCAAATTTATATATTGATCGATTTATTAAGAAAAAAATATAATCCAGACCTAGTTTTGTTTCTTGATGGCATAAATGAGAAAACAGCATGGCTAAATAAAATTAACAATTTGGAATATAATGAAACAAACCTTCATTATAATTATTTTAAATTTTTAGATAGTAATTTTGCATTGTATTATAAATTTAAAGAATTCATAAAATTTTCAATTAAAAAAAGTATAGAAGGAGGGCTTCCGCTAAAAAGTGAGGGAATTGATCCAATGACTTACGTTTCTGAATTGTCAAATTCGTATTTAAACTCCATAAACTTTGTTGATAAATTAAAAGACGTTTTTAAATTTAAATTTTTTTCTTTCTTACAGCCAATTGTTTACGACATTATTGAAAATAATCCTGACAGATACTTACATATAAAAGGATTTTATAACAATTTAAAATTAAGTAGATATAAAAACATTATTGATATAAGTAAAAGTACTAATTTAGTAAAAGAAAACTTTATTGATTGGCAGCATCTAGATGGAGATGGAAATAAAAAAATTGCTGAAACTATTTTTGAAAAGATAAAAAATGAAATTTAAAAAAATAGTCTACCTCTTTGAATTAATTTCTCATCTTTTCGAAAAAAGAATAAAAAAAATTGATAAAAAAATACCATCCAATAGATATACTACTTGGTAAATATGATAATAACAAGAACACCTTATAGATTATCGTTTTTTGGTGGAGGAACAGATTTTCCAGGTTGGTATTTAAAAAATGGTGGACGAGTTATAAGTTCTACAATAAATAAATTTTCTTATATTAATTTAAGATATCTTCCTTCTTATTTTAAATATAAATCTGTAATAAGATATTATCAAAGAGAAGAGGTAAATAATTTTAACGATATAAAACATCCTTCAGTAAAAGAATGTCTTAAGTTTTGTGGAATAAAAAAAGGCGTTGAAATCGTCCATGCAGGAGACCTACCTGCTCAATCTGGATTAGGAACGAGTTCTTGTTTCACAGTGGGTTTATTAAATGCTTTATATGCTCTCAAGGGTCAAATTATAACAAAGAAGCAATTGGCAAATGAGTCAATCTTTGTAGAACAAAAAAAAATAAGAGAAAATGTTGGCTCTCAAGACCAAACGGCTTCTGCGTTTGGAGGAATAAATAAAATTGAGTTTGGGACAAAAGAAAACGTTGTAGTAAGTCCTTTAGTTTTAAAAGAAAATTCAGTTGTTGAATTAGAGAATAATCTGTTGCTTTTTTTCACAGGTCTTTCAAGAAATTCATCAGAAATTGCAAAATTGCAAATTAACAATCTTCATAATAATAGTAATTATCTTTATAGAATGATGGAGTTAGTTGATGAAAGTGAAAAACAGATGTGCATGCCTAAATTTCCTAGTAAAGAATTTGGTAAATTATTACATGAACAATGGCAAATAAAAAAAAAATTATCAAATAAAATTTCTAATAAAAAAATTGACGATTTGTATGATCAAGCAATCAATCATGGTGCTATAGGTGGAAAATTGCTAGGTGCTGGAAATGGTGGATTTATCCTTTTTTATGTTGAAAAAAACAAAAGAAAAAAATTTTTAAAAAAATTTAATAAATTGCTTCATGTTCCATTTAGGTTTGATTTTACTGGTTCTCAAATAATACATTACTCTTACAATAATTAATTAGAGAATAAATGTATAAAAATTATTCAAAATTAGTTGGAATTTTTAGTTCTGGAAAATCTGGTTCAACACTTGCAATTAGATTATTAGATAAATATACAAACTGTTTTGTTTATCCTGAAGAAATCAGTTTTTTATCTGTTTTTGCGGATAATCTAGTTAATATTAGAACTATTTCAAATAAAGTTTGGTGTAATAAGGGTTACATTAAAACACCAGAATTAAATAGTAAATTATATAAGTCAAAAAGTTTTTACAAATATTATAATTATTCAATAGACAGAATACAAAACGATATAGTTGATTTCAACAAACTTAAGTTAAATAAATTTAACAAACTTTTTTTTGAAAAATTTGATGGTACGTATGAAGAATTTATAAATGAATATTTAGATAGAACAAGTAATTGGTTACTAAATAAAAAATACAATTTAAACGTTTTTAAATCTTTGGAAACTAGTTATCTTGATAGTTACTCTAAAATAGACAATATGAAATTCATACATTTAATAAGAAATCCTTTTGATGTGTATGCCTCATTAGTAAGGTCTACACGCTTCAAGTCTAACCCAAGTATTTTTCACTCATTTTATTTAGGTGAAGACAATATGACAAATATTATTCGCAGATGGAAAAACCACATTGAATACTTAAATAATAATAATTTAGACCCAAGATTACATATTGTGGTCAAGTATGAAGATTTAATTAAGAATACCTCTAAAGAACTAGACAAGATAGTTAATTTTTTAAATTTACAAAAAAATAATATGATAGATGATAAAGATTTGACATTATTAAAAAATAAAAAATTGCTATTTTCGGCTCATACTGCTAGCAGAAATGAAAATACAGAAGTATTAAATAAAGTTATAGAAGATCCAAAAAAAACTTTTAATTATCAAAAGAATTTAATAACAGATAATGAAAATTTATTAATAAATCTATTATGTAAAAATGGTATAATGAAATTTAATTATGAGCCCCTAGGAGACCATGGGCGATTGAAAATTTTTTTTAAATGGATTTTACCGATGTCTTGGGAATTTAAACATTTAGATAAAGGACCATTTATAAGAAGACCAAATTTAATGAAGTATCGTTTTTTTATGCCTAATTATTATATTAATTTATTGAAATCCATTTACTATTATTTTTATAGGAGAATAAAACTAATTTTTTTTGGTGTATGAAAGTTTTAGGTATAATTCCAGCTAAAAGAGTATCCTCAAGAATAAAAAATAAAAATATAAAAAAAATAAATAACAGATATCTCATAGAATATACAATATTAAGTTCAATAAAATCTAAAGTTTTTAGCAATATAATAGTTAGCTCCGACTCTTTAAAAGTAAAAAATATTTGCAATAACTATGATTTAACTTTTATTGAAAGACCTAAAAGTATATCTAAAAAAAATTCAGATATTAAAGATGCAATTTTATTTACGCTTAATGAGCTTTATAAGTATAAAATAAATCAACCAGATTTAATAATTATACTTGAGCCGACATCACCATTAAGATCAGTTAAAACAATAAAAAACGTTGTTAACTTATTTAAATCTAAAAAAAAAATAAATTCTATACTTCCAATATCTATTAAAAATCAATTGATTGCTATTAAATATAAAAATAAATTAAAATTTATAAATCATATTAATATTAATAATTCTATTAAAAGAAAAAGTTATTTTGAGGTTAGCAGCTTAATTTGGGCAGTAAGAACTAAATATTTTCTAAAAACAAAAAAAATATTTGATGTAAATTCTTTTCCATTTATAACAAACCAATTCGAAAATTTTGATATAAATAATCAAGAGGATCTAAAAAGATTAAAAAATAATTCGTTATTAAAAATATGAAAAAAAATATTTGTGTTTTTACTGGAGGAAGACAAGAATACGGAATACTAAGACCTCTCTTAAATGAATTTCGTTATTCAAAAAAAATTAATTTAAAAATTATTGCAGCTGGAATGCACTTATCCAATGAATTTGGTTTAACCTATAAAGAAATAAACAGAGATGGTTTTAAAATCCATGAAAAAATTGAGAGCATACTTAGCTCTGACACGCCAATTTCAATATCTAAATCTATGGGAATTTTGATGAGCAGCCTATCAGAAAGCTTACAAAGATTAAAACCCGATTATTTAGTTTTATTGGGTGATAGATATGAAACATTTGCAGCAGCATCATGCGCGTTTGTTGCAAAAATTCCAATTATTCATATTCAAGGTGGAGAAAAAACAGTTGGTGCTTTTGATGATGGATTCCGACATTCTATAACGAAAATGTCTACTATTCACTTTGTTTATCATGATGAATACAAAAAAAGAGTAATACAATTGGGTGAAAATCCAAAAAAAGTAATAAATTATGGCGGATTAAATATCGATTCAATAAAGAAAACAAGTTTAATTAATAAGAAAGAATTATACGATTTTTTTGGTATAAACAAATATAAAAAATTAATTTTAGTTACATTTCATCCCATTACTCTTGAAAAAGATAATTCAAAAAAATATATGATCAATTTATTTAATTTCTTAAAAAAATTTAATAAGACTCACATTGTTATATTTACAAAAACAAATGCTGATACTCAAGGAAGAATAATAAATAATTTAATTGACCAATATACAAAAAAATATTCTAATGTATTGTCATTTAAAAGCTTAGGACAAATTAAATATTTATCCACTTTAAAATACTGCGAATTTGTAATCGGAAATTCCTCAAGTGGCGTAATTGAAACCCCACACTTTAAAAAAAGTACAATTAATATTGGAACAAGGCAGCAAGGAAGAATTAAACCAATAAATATTGTTGATAGCAATTACGATACAAAATCATTATTTTTGGCTTATAAAAAAATTTCCTCTTCAAAATTTAAAAATAAAATAAAATATATGAAGAACCCTTTTTATAAACCTGATACAGCAAAAAAAATTTGTTTATACTTGGAAAAATTAAATAAAAAAAGTAGCACTATTAAATTTTTTAATGATTTATAATAAAAATTTTTTCTGTAAGGAAAATGATTCTATAAAATCTGTGTTAAATAAAATCAGTAATAATAAAAACAAACTATGTATTGTTTTAAATAAGAACAAAAAATTTATTGGTATAATTACAGATGGCGATATAAGAAGAGCAATATTAAAACATGATAAAATCGATATTATTTGTAAACATGCAATAAATTTTCATCCCGTTGTTACAAAAAAAAAATCATTAGATTTAGAACTGATAAAAAAATTAAATAAATTAAACACAAACTTTGCAATTTCTCTAAATAATAATAATTCCTTCAATAAAATAATTTATACAGACTTATCATCAAACAAAATCGAAAATAGAAATACTATTGTAATCATGTCTGGTGGTAAGGGAAAAAGATTATATCCTTTAACGAAAAACAAACCAAAAGCTTTAATAAAAATAACAAAAAAAACTATTATTGAAATTATAATAAATAAATTCCTAGACGAAGGTTTTTCAAATTTTATAATTTGTTTAGGGCATAAATCAAAAATGATAATTGATTTTTTAAAATTAAAGTATCCTAATTTAGCAATAAAATATGTCATAGAAAATAAACCTTTAGGAACAGCTGGAGCATTATCAAAAATTAACAAAAACAATAAATTACCTTTTTTTGTTATAAATTGTGATATTTTGTCGAATATAAATTTTAAAAACTTATTGGATTATCATAACAAAAATAAATCCAGTGCAACAATGTGTATTTATGAAAAGAAAATTCAAAATGATTTTGGTGTAGTGCGTGCTAAAGCAAACAAATTTATAGATATAGATGAAAAACCAATTGTAAAATTTTACATTAATGCAGGAATTTATATTCTAAATAATAAAATAATTAAACTTATTCCAAAAAATAAATATTTTAATATGACAGAATTATTTAAATTAATAAAAAAAAAGAAACTAAATAATTCTGTTTACCCAATTTTAGAAAATTGGATTGATATTGGAAATTTATTAGATTTAAAAAACAGTAGGAAAAATTTAAAATTATATGACTTGTGAAAACTTAATTTTGGGTCATAGAGGATTTATCGGATCAAATTTTTATGAATTTTTAAAAAAAAAAAATAAATCATTAAAAATTATAGATACTCCAAAAATTAAAAAAAAAGATATAACTTTTTTTTTTAATTTTTTATCTCAAAAAATTTTAAAATATAAACCACGATATATTTGGAACTTTCTTGGCACACATTCATCAAATTTAAATCAAAACTTAGATAGTAATTTTTTATTAAGTTATAAGCTCATTAATTTAATAAATAATAAAAAACTCAACTCCAAAATTATTTTTATAGGATCAGCTATAGAAGATAATTTTGAAAGTTTTAGTAATTTAAAAAAAAAAAAATTAAATTATGCTATTTCAAAAAATTTACAGTCCTTATTGATTAATTCATCTAACTTTAAAAAAAATTTTTATATCCTAAAATTATATAATGTTTATGGTGATGGTGTTAAAATTAACTTATTTCCTGGGAAAATTAATGTAATGATAAAAAAAATTTTATCAAAAAAATTAAATAAAATAAAAATCAAATTTTACAATGACAGAAGAAATTATATTCATATAGATAAAGTGGTAAAAAAAATGTATTTGTTAATAAATAAAAAAAAAATAAAAAATAATTTTTCAAAAATAAGATCGAACAAAGAAATCTCAAATTTCCAATTATTTAAAATTGTTGCGAAAAAGAATGGTATTAAATCTTTCAAGACAAAAGTAATAAATAAAGATTTAATTTTATATAATTTTGATATAAAACAAAAATAATGAAATTGAAAATTGGTAAAGTTATAATTTCTGACCAAAATCCAACTAGGACGATAGCAGAAGCAGCAGTGGAGCATTTAGGTAGCTTAAATGTAGCAAAAAAAATGGCTCTTACTGCAAAAAATGTAGGAGCAGACTTTATAAAATATCAAATGCACATACCAGATGAGGAAATGCTGCCTAATAAAATTAAATTTTGGGGGGGCAGCCTTGATGAAATATTGGATAGAAATAATCTAACTATTAAAGATCATATTGAACTTAAGAATTATTGTAAAAAAATAGGTATTGAATATTTATGTACACCATTTTCACCAAAAGCAGTAGATATTTTAGATAAAATTGGCGTGAGTGCATTCAAAACCGGATCAGGCGAAATGATGAATTATTCCATAATTGATAAAATTATAAAAACAAAAAAACCGTTGCTCATGTCAACTGGCATGTCTTCAGTTAAAGAGATTGATGAGATTATAACTTATCTGAAGATTAAAAAAGCAAATTTTTTAGTATTAAATTGTACATCTATCTATCCATGTCCTTATGATAAAGTAAACTTGGGATTTATAAATTTATTAAAAAGAAAATATAATATATTAGTTGGACATTCTGACCATACACCAGATTTTTGGACTGCAGTGGGAGCAAGCTGTAAAGGAGCAGCCATAATTGAAAAACATTTTACACTTAGCAGAGAGCTAAAAGGTCCCGATTATCAAGTTTCATTAGAACCAAAAGAATTTCAATCAATGGTAAGAGCAATTAATTTGATCCACAAAGCGAGTAAATCTAAAAAATTACTATTAAAAGATGAAAAAACTGTTCAAAAATGGGCACGTCACTCTATAGTTTCTAAAATTTCAATAAAGAAAGGTGAAAAACTTAAAAATAAAAATTTTACAGTAAAAAGACCAGGAACAGGAATTCCAGCAAAATATTTGAAAAATCTTAAAAACTATATAGCTAAAAAAAACATAAAAAAAAATACTAGTATAAGTTGGTCTGATATAAAATTATTTAAATAATTAATTATGAGATCAATATTTGTAGGTGGTGGCTTTACAAAAGAGCAGTTTTTATGGGTTATTCCTTTAATAATTAGTTTTGCAAAAGAAAAAAAAATAAAAAAAATTATATTTGAGAAAGAAATAAATAAAAAAATTTTATCAAATGAGGTCTTAAAAGACTTAAGAGCTTTCACAATATTTGAAATTAAAAAAAATTTTCCTACTCATATTTTAAAAATATTTATATATATTATTTTTAATCTTAATTTAATTTTTGATGTTTACAGGTCTTTAAATAAAAAAAATTTATTATCCAAGTCAAATGCATGGACTTTTCAACAATTTTTGCACGGATCTTGGGATCTTATCAATTTAAATAGAGACGAAAATTTAAAGTTTAATTTTTTTACTAAATCAAAAGCAATAATTTCAGGAATTATGAAATTGGAGTTATCAGAAAAATTGATTAAAAGTGGTATAAGATATGCATTTCTAGATCACTCAGTTTATTCAAACAGATGGCTTTTAGCAAATCTAAGGAAAGAAAATATAAAAATCTACAATCAAGCAGTAACAAACTTTCACTTACAAAAAAAATATAAAGATACCTCATGGTCAGAAATTGATAAAAATATTTTAAGCAAATTAAAGAAGAAAAAGTCTATAATTAATATATATTGGAAAAAAAGAATCCAAAGTAAAGGAAATTATTCAGCTTCCAACTTGAGTTTTAAATTTTTTAAAAAAAAAAAGTTTAGTATTCCAAAAGGTAAATACAATCTAATTTTATTACATGTTTTTAAAGACTCGCCTTTTAATGTAATTGATAGAAGAAGAATTTTTGTCGATTACTTTGACTGGATTGAAAATACACTAAAAATAATAAAATATTCTAATGAGTCTTGGATAATTAAAACTCATCCAATAAGTAAAAGATGGGGAGAAGATCAAAAAAAAATTTTAAGTATTTTGATTAACAAAGCAATGACAAAAAAGACAAAAAATATTCAAATTATAAATAATGTAGATAAAGATCAACTATTTAGGTATGCAGAAAAAATTGTAACTTTTTCGGGAACAGCTGCCATTGAAGCAATCGCTTATAACAAAAAACCAATTGTAATATGTAAAAGCAATATTGAAAATTTTTCAAAAAATATATTGTTTAGACCAAATTCAATTTCAGATTATAATAAGATACTATTAAACAAAATAAATTTAAAAGTTACAAAAAATCAGAGAGATTTAGCTAAAACTATTATATATGCTAGAGAGAATGTATATTCTATGAAAAAAAAAATTGGTCATTTAGAAGTTTACAGAGGAGATAGTAATATAATAAAAAATAAATCTTTTAAATTGGTTAGAGAAAAATTATTATCAATATACAAATTTTTAAACGATCAAGGAAAAAAACTAGCAAGAGGACAAACACACACTACAATTGATTATGAACCATAAAAAATTATTAATCACAGGGGCCGGAGGTTTCATTGGTAGTCATATGGTTGAAAAAGCTTTAAAATTAAAATATTCGGTTACAGCATTAGTAAAATATAATTCAAGAAATAATTGGGGTTGGATAGATAATTTTAAACATAAAAACTTAAATATCGTATCTGGTGATATTTCAGACCCAGAATTTATAAATAATCTGGTTTATGGCAAAAGTTATATAATTCATCTTGCAGCTTTAATAGGCATACCATATTCTTATAAGGCAGTTGAAAGTTATTATAATACAAACTTAACAGGTACAATAAATATATTAAATGCTGCAAGACGATTTAAAGTTAAAAGAGTTCTTGTAACATCTACGTCAGAGGTTTACGGAACAGCAAAATATACTCCAATTAATGAAAGTCATCCCCTTCAGGCGCAGTCTCCTTATAGTGCTTCCAAAATAGCCGCAGATCAAATTTCAATTGCATATGGAAAAAGTTTTGGTACACCAATAACCATTGTGAGACCATTTAATGCTTACGGTCCTAGACAGTCAGAAAGAGCCATAATACCAACAATTATTTCACAGATCTTAACGAAAAAAAAATTTATTGAAATTGGTAATTTAAAACCAACTAGAGATTATAATTACGTTGAGGATATTGCTGATGCATTTTTTAAAATACTTAACAATAATAAAACAATGCATGAGACAATCAACATCTGCTCAGGAAAAGAAATTCAAATAAATGAATTAGCCAAAAAAATTTTGAAAAAATTTAAAGTAAATAAAAAAATTTTATCCAAAAAAAATAGATTAAGACCAAAAAATTCAGAAGTTGAAAGATTACTTGGTGATAATACTAAAATAAAAAAATTAACTAATTGGAAAAGCAAAACCTCTTTAGATGAAGGATTGGTAAAAACTATATATTGGTTCAAGAAAAATTTCAAAAAGCTTAAGTCAAAGTCAAACTTGTATAATATTTAATTTTAAAAAAAATGAATGTAATTATAAGAAAATTTACTTCATCAATATTATATTCAATTACCCCTGGTATAATATCATTATTGGTTTCTATTTTTTCCATACCTTTATTTTTGAATATATTAGGAAAAGCATATTTTGGTCAGTATTTAATTCAAATTTTTTTTTTAAATATTGGTTTAATTTTTAATTTAAGTTTCAATAAGATATTGATACTTAAACTAGGAAATTTAAGTAAAAATAATTTATATCAACAATCTAATTATTTAATATTAACTTTTATATTATCTTTTATTTTAATAATTTTGCTTACATTTTTTATAAATTTCATGTTAGAAATTTATAATTTTCAGACTTTTATTTTAGTAAATAATTTTTATATTTATTTTGGAATTTTATTAACGTCATTGTATTTGTTAATTGAAAGCTTATTTAAGTTAAATTTTGAATTTAAAAAAATAAGTTTTTTTAATCTTTTTTTCTTTGGAATTTCCTCATCTTTGCCAGCAATTTTTTTACTCTACTACCCAGATTTATTTCAAGATTTTTATATTCAGAATGAATATCCAAAAAATTTAGTTAAATTAATGATATTAATTAAATTTTTAACCATATTTTTTGCAGTAGTATACTTATACATAAAAAATAGAATTAAATTGATAAAACCGAATTTTAAAGAATATAAATTTATTTTAGGTTATTCAAAGTGGATTACACCAAATTTTTTAATTCTGAATTTAAATGTATTATATGATAAATTTCTAATAAAAATATTTCTTGGAAATGAAGCATTAACATTATTTTCAATACCACAGCAATTGGCTTCTAAAATAAGTTTGTTATCAAATGCTATAACTACAGTTATTTTCCCAATAATTGAAAAAAAAAACTTCCATCATAAAAGCTTTCATTTGTCTTTTTCTTTTATAATAGTTTTATTTTTAGTATCTACTTTTTGCTTAATATCATTTAATTATCTTCATCTTATTTTAGAACTTTGGTTAGGTAAATCTTTTGATGTGAATTATGTTATTTTGACAAAATTATTTATAATATTTTTTTTAATATTTTCGATTAACCAAATTATAAATACATTCAATGAGAATATTAGAATAATTAAATTTAATTTAAAAATTGAAACTTTATTTTTTGTAATTTCCTTTATATCAATAATTATAATTTTATATTATTTTAAAAATATTGAGTATGTTCTTTATTTTTTATTATTAAGAGAACTTATCATTTTTGTTATCAAATCATTCATTATAAGAAAATATATATTTAATTATTCATATTTTAATTTAATAACTTATTCATTATTAATTAACCTGACAATTTTAATATTAATTAAAGACAAGATTTTTTATTTATCTCTATTAATTATTATAATTTTATCGTCTATATATTTTCTAAAATTAAAAAAAAATAGTCAAAATCTCTTATAAATGATCAAAACTCCATTAGATAAAATAGTACTATGTATATTTTCATTTATCATTTTATTAAGTATTAATCTTAATTTTTATAATTTAGAAAATCCATTTGATGGAATTGCATCTTTTAAATCAAAAATAAAATTTATAAGATCTACTTTACCGTTGTTTTTAATATTTGTATGTTTATTACTTTTATACAAAATAAAATTTATTCATAAAAAAAAATTAGAAAATAATTATTATTTCAAAATTTATCTAACATATATATTTTTTCAGTTAGTAGGATTTTATTTTTCAGACTTTAATAAATATCAGAATTTGTTTTACTTATATCTTCTATTTTCTAGCTTAGTTTTCTTTTATTATTTATATCAATTTGAGTTAAAAATAATTAAACAAATTTATTATTTATTTTTTTCTCTTTTTCTAATAATTTTTTTTATATTTTTTTTAAATTATTTCATTCTTTATTTAGCTAATGATAATATTAATTTTTATACACAATTTCCCGATGTGTACTTCAATCCATATTTATACGAAAATTTACAACTACCAATTAACTCTAGTGAATTTAAAGAATGTATAGATTGCAAAGATACAATATATAAAATTAGTATCTTAGGTGAAATCCCTCCAAGATCATCTGGTTTATCAAGAATCGCAGTAATTTTGACAATATTTTTAAGCCTTTATTTAATTTTTAAAAAGAAATTTAAAATATTATTATTTGCACTCATTATATTTATTAATTTTTCTATATTTTTAATGCAATCAAGAATATCAATATATTTTTTAGCAATCTTTTATATTTTTTTAAAAATTTACTTTGTGGAATTCAAGTTAAAACATATTTTAACTTTTTTGATTTTCCCGTTTGTACTATTTGTTTCTTGTGAAACATTTTTTAAAAAAAAAAATTACTTTAATATTCTACAGATATTCAAACATGAAAAATTAAAAGTTGAAATAAATAATAATAATATAAAAAGTGATTCATTAAGATTATTAAATTCGACTTCGACAGGTAGACTCGACATTTGGAAAAATATTATCAATAACACAAAGGATAGATGGATTATAGGTAATGGTCCTCAAGCAGATAGAATGATTAAAAAAACCAAAAGGGAAACAAATGAAGTTGCTGTTGGCAAGCAGTCAGCAAGCAGTGCAATTATTTACACCTATGCTTCCTCAGGTATATTGGGTGTTATATTATTATTTTATTTTTACTTTAGAATTTCAAAAACAATTTTTAAAATTTTATTTGTAAAAAATAATACTCAAAGAAACTACCTCAAAATTATTTGTATTTTTGTTATAATTTATTTATTACTTCGATCTCTTGTTGAAAGTTCAATAGCAGTAACAGGAATAGATTATATCTTAATTTCTTTAAATGTTGTATTGCTCAATAAGATTGAAAAAAAACATATATGAGAAAAATTATTGTCACAACTACTATAAATCCACCAACAGAAGCTTTAATTAAATTTTCAAAAATGAAAGATTGGAAACTAGTTGTAATAGGTGATCAAAAAACACCTGAAAAAGAATATAAAAAGTTAAAAGATATAATCTTTTTGTCACCAAAAGACCAAGAGAGAATGTCCAAAAGAATAAGTGATCTTATAGGTTGGAATTGCATTCAAAGACGAAATTTTGGTTTTATGTATGCAAGTAAATTAAAAGCAGATATTATTGCTAGCGTTGATGATGATAATATTCCACTAAAAAATTGGGGAAAAAATCTATTAGTAGGAAAATATGTTTATTTACCAATTTATAAAGACAAAAGTGGTTTCTTCGATCCTATTTCAGTTACTGAGCACAAAAAATTATGGCATAGAGGATTCCCAATTCAAATATTAAATAAGAGAAAACCTTTCGTAATTAGAAAGAAAAAAATTAGGTGTTTAGTCCAAGCAGATTTTTGGAATGGAGATCCAGATATAGATGCAATATGCAGAATCGCTATAAAACCAATAGTTAATTTTAAAAATTTTAAACCTTTTACTACTAATGTTTTAACACCTTTCAATAGCCAAAACACCTTTATTCATTCTTCAATTTTAAAAAACTATTTGATGATACCAAAAATTGGTCGAATGGATGATATTTGGGGTGCTTATTATTTACAACAAAAACTTAAAAACAAAATACCTTTTGTGGTATTCTCAAAAGCATCAGTTTATCAAAATAGAAATGTTCATGACCTGTCTGTAGATTTAAATAACGAAGTATTGGGATACGAACATAATCATAAATTTAATAAGAAAAGTGTATTAAAATTTTTGCCAAAACAAACAAAAGAACTGATTATTTTATACAGGAATTTTATTCGTTGAAAATTTTACATATTTCATATTCAGATAATTATGGAGGTGCAAATATTGCTGCAAAAAGAATTTATAATTCTATTAAGAAATTAAATAAAAATACAGAATTTTTAGTTATTGACAAAAAATTTAAAGATAAAAAAATAATAAATTATAAATATAATTTAGCATTTTCAAAAAAATTAAGACCTTATTTTGAAAAAATTATTTTGAAAATTTTTAATATCAAAGGAAAAGCTTCTTTAAATTTATTTCCGTCTCAAATTTATAAATTTATTAATAAAAACAATTATGATATTGTAAATCTTCATTGGATTAATAATGAAATGATGTCTATCAACGATATTGATGCTATTAAATCTAAAATTTATTGGACAGTGCATGATTTTTGGCCTTTAAGCAATATATATCATTATCCATTTAATAAAAAAAAAAATTTTTTTGAGAGGAACTTAAGCAAATCACTCACAAAATTTAAATTAAATAAAATAAAAAAAAAAAAAATAAATTTTATATTTCCTTCAAAATGGATTTATAATCAATTAAATCAATCATTTGATTTATCTAGAGAAAAAACAGAAATGATTAGAAATCCAATAGATACTAATTTTTGGAAACCTAGCAAAAAACAAAACAATCAAAATATTATACTATTTGGTGCAGTAGACATTCACAAGGATAACAGGAAAGGATTTAAAAAGTTCGTAAATTCTATTAATAAAATTTATAAAGATTTAATAGAATATAAAATATACTTTTTTGGAAGTAATGAAAATTTTAATACAATTCTAAATATTCCATCAAAAAACTTTGGATATTTGCAAAATTTACAGTTGAGAAATTTGTATAGAAAATCAAGTTGCTATGTAGTTTATTCTGAGAAAGATAATTTACCAAATACAGCTATAGAAGCGCTGTCGTGTGGAGTCCCTGTTATAACTGTTAAAAATAATGGCTTAAAAGAAATAATTAAACATAAATCAAATGGGTATATTTTAAAAAATTTTAGCTCGGCAGAATTAAAAAGAGGGCTAATATGGCTTTCTAGAAATAAAAAAAAAAAAAATTTTCAACAAAAAATTCATAATTTAATAAAAAAAAATTTTTCATACTCTGTAATATCTAAAAAATATTTAAAATTTTATAAAAATTAAAGATTTATGATTAGTATCATAATGCCAACATTCAACTCTGAAAAATATTTAGATAAAACAATACAAAGTATTTTAAATCAGGATAATACTGACTGGGAGCTGTTAATATGTGACTCAAGTTCTACTGATGATACCCTGAGAATAATTGATAAATATAAAAAAAACGACAAAAGAATAAAAATTGTAAGTGATAATGATATCGGAGTTTCAGATGCATTGAATAAAGGCTTTCCTAGGTCTAATGGAACGATTTTAACATGGATGAATTCTGATGATATTTATTTTGATACTACAGTTTTATCAGAGGTAAAAAAAAATCTTTTATACAATGATGGATCATACCTTGTTGGAGATTTTCATAATATAGATGAAAAAAATAATATAATTAGGAGCTTTATATCTAACATTCCATCAAAAAAAATTGATAAATTTTTTAATTATAATCAAATTTTTACCGGTTCTCTTTTTTTTAAAAAAAAATGTTTTGATGATTTTGGAAAATTTAACTTAAAATATAAGTTTGCATTTGAATATCAAATATTAGTTTTTTTATTAAAAAACTATAAGGGTTTGCACATAAATAAATTTCTAAGTTGCTTTAGAATTAGACCAAATCAACTTTCTTCAAATAAAATAGAATTGAAGAACGAATTAGAAAATATTTTAAAAAACGAGAATTTAAAATTTTTAAATTCTAAATTTTTAAGATTAATTGATTATTATAAACATGGTAGTTTATTAAGATTTATAAAGTACTTTATAATAAACAGCCTAAGGATTGATAAATTTTAATTTTTTTAAATTATCTTTAATTTCATCGTCAAATTTTATATCATTAATTTTAAAGTTATCTTTAGAATAATTTTGTTCTTCAAGTGTTTTTAAAATTTTTTCAGAACTTATAGAAATATCATCAAAAGATATAGGTATCATTTTATTTATATTCTCATTTGGTCTAAATGCATCAGGAATATTAATTTGGTTATCATAAAAAAAGTTAACATTCATTTCAATACAATCTCTAGCAAATAGCGAGCTAATATTTTCTGCTGATAAAATAGCAAATTTTGTTTTCTTGAGAATTTCTAATACTTTATCTTTATTTATCAGACCGTGGTTAACAATTTCATCATTTTTCATATTATCTCCAACAATGTGAATATTAAGCTTACCTGACAAATTTTTTATAAATTTTTCAACTATCAAAAATTTTTTACTTTCATACCTTCGGTGATAAACAAGTATATCAATGTCTTTAATTTTTTCCTCTTTATTAATATTTAATTTATTAATAAAAAAATTTAACTTAGATTTTTTTTTTATATTTTCATTTAAAACTTCAGTTAAATTTTCTGTTGAAAACAAAAATACTTGTTTTCTAAATTTTAAAAAAAATAAACTTATTTTATAACAAATAGGGACAGCAAATTTTCGTAAAAAATTTTCAATATTATTTGCACTTCCCTTATAAATTCCACCAGTAATTGGACCAAATAAAGTTTTTGGTGGCATTAATACGAATAATAAAAAGTTCCATAATGGTAAGTAATTTAAATAAATAAATTTTTTATTTTGAATATAGTAGATCCATCCATAAAAAATTCCAATAATTGGCACTAAATATTTTAAAAAAAAAGATTTATTTAAATTTTTATCTATAAATTTTGATTTGAAAAAATCAGATTTTGTTGAAAATTTTGTTTTATAAGAAACCATATTAACATCTGGCAAATATTTAATTAAGGATTTTATATAGTCTTTTCCCAGAATGCCTTCACCCTGGTTGTCATTTAATTCTGAATACCAGCAGTAGTATTTTAAATTTCTTTTTTTAAAACTTTCCCATTCTAAATTATATTTATCAAAAGCTACATAATTTTTATTTAGTTTAGATACTTTATATTTTAAACTTCTTAATAAGAACCATGGAATTGAGTCTAAAATAATTTGAAAGAAATCTAAAATATTTAATTTGTTTGAAAAATTATTAGTTTCTTCCAAGTATTCTTTTGTTGAACCAGACATAGAAAAGGTTAATTGATTTTTATGATATTTAAATCCAGATAAATAAGTATCAACTATATAAATTTCATTCTCTTTTGCTAGAGAATTCCAAATAAACATGTCACCACTAAATTTTAATTTTGATAGATATTCATTGTCAATCAAATTTGAAATATCGTTCCTCCAAAAAGTTGACTCTTGTTGAATAAATGGTAGATATTTTCCATATGCACCTTTCCTAATTAAATTTCTTCTATATTTAAAAGGAGTTGTAAAATCTATTATTTCAGAATTTTCGTTATAAAAAAACTTAGCTCCCGTTAACCATTTAATTTCAGAATTACTCTCAAATATATTTTTCACGATCTCAAATGATTTTTTATAATAAAAATCACCCGAATTTATATAAGCAATGTATTGACCTTTTGAATTTTTAATATTCGAGGATAATGCCTCATACATCCCATTATCTTTATAAGATGAAAAAATTATTTGAGGATATAAATCAGCATATTTTTTAATCAATTCTTTAGTACCATCAGTAGAGGCTCCATCGTGTATAAAATATTCTAATTCCTCATGTTCTTTTTCAAATATACTTTGATTCAGCACAGATTTGATTGTTTCTTCTATGTGGTCTATATTATTTTTTACTACAGTTATTATTGTAAATTTTTTTTTCAAATTTATTCTACTTTTGGCTAATATTTTTTATAATAAATTTCGAATTAATTAATAATAACGTTAAAACTATAAAATATAAATCAAAAATATATAAAATAAAGCCATTTTCGAAAAAAATTCTAAACATAAAATAAGAAATGTATGTAGCGCCCAGCCAAAAAATTAAATTATTTTTATTATTAGCATATAATTTGAATATTTTAAAAATAACCTTAAGATTAAAAAATATAAACAAAATGAAAGTTATTATTCCTCCAGATATATATGAATAAATATACCCATTTGAAACAGACTGATTATATATTTTTTTATCGCTTAAAATACCCTCACCAAATAAATTAAACCTTAAATCTTTAATAACTTTTTTCCAAAGTGTTATTCGTCCAGTAGATATATTTTCAATATCTGAGAGATCATTGTTTTCAGATTTTATTATTAAAAAATTAGAAAGCACGTTTTTATCTTTTTTATCTTTTTTATCTTTTTCAAATTCTTCTTTAATTAACACATCATCTTTTTCATTAATTAAGATATCTTGTTTTTTAACATTACTAATTGCAATAAAACTAAGAAAATAAACAAAGATAAATGGAACAAATAAAAACGTTAATAAGTTTACAAATATTTTTTCTTTATAAATTTTAATAAAGATATGCATAAAAATTAAACTTATTACAAAAAAAATAATTGTAGTTCTTGAAAAAAGAGCAAATATAAAAAACGATAAAATGAACATTAATGAATATTTATATCTTTTGTTAAAGTTCAACAGCAATATTACAAACAAAAAAAATAAAAAAAATACTCTTGCTGCACCTGTGGATCTAGGCATAGATTGTCCAAGAAATCTCGTGTCAAATTGAAATACATAGCTTTTGTATAGCTCTAAAATACTTAAAGGTTCCAAATATAATTGATAGATTATTATAAGTGAGTAAGTTATGAAATTACATAATAAAAATAATATAATATTTGCTAAGATTTCTTTTTCATTATTTCTAGTATTTAAATTTAAATATAAAATAAATATCACAAAGTAATTTAAAAAATATAAATTATCTAAATCAAATGCTTGATTAAATATAGAGGATATTAGAATTAAAAATAAAATTAAAAATAATACGTTAATTTCTAAATTCTTAATTTTTAAAAAGTTTTTATTTATGATTTCATTGAACGAAATTGACACTACAATTATTACTATTGCAATAGGTAAAAAAAATCTAATAAAAGAGATTGCATAAATTAAATTATAATCACCCATTAAAAAGTTGGGATTTACATTTAGCGATATAAATATAGAAAAAGTTAATAAATAACTTAATTTTATTTTTTTTAGTTGAGCCATAAAAATTGTATTAATGTAGTATATAACTTATTAAAATTATTTTTAATGAAAATTTTAAAAAAAAC
>MDSZ01040873.1_pt1 | contig 21676 bp, 20 predicted proteins | sample 811201 | NCBI WGS metagenome assembly MDSZ01 (sample SAMN05326647, study PRJNA326480) | marine metagenome | isolation source: seawater | place: Indian Ocean: North | collected 2010 | reverse complement strand
TAATTTTACTTAAATCAACACCTTCTTGTGCCATCTCCCAGAGTGGGCTGAGTGATCTAAGTCTCTTAACTTCACTCACAATCTGTTTAACAGCAGAGTCTACTTCTTCCTCGGTAGTAAATCTCCCAAGACCGATTCTTAAGCTTGTGTGAGCAAGCTCTTCCTCAACGCCCAGAGCTTTGAGAACATAAGATGGTTCAAGAGAAGCTGATGTGCAAGCAGAACCAGAGGAAACTGCGAGATTTTTTATACCCATCATAAGTGATTCCCCCTCAATGTACGCAAAGCTTAGGTTGAGATTACCAGGAACTCTATGAATTTCCGAACCATTTAAGTAGATATCAGAACAAGACTTTCTGATCCCGTTAAGAAGTCTGTCTTTCAACTTCGTTATTTTTTCGTTTTCTTTTTCCATTTCTTGAGAGTAAATCTTGCAAGCTTCACCCAAACCTACACAAAGAGCTGGTGACAATGTTCCTGATCTCATTCCCCGTTCTTGTCCTCCCCCGCTCATAATCGCTGAAATTCTTACTCTAGGTTTTCTTCTTATATAAAGAGCTCCAACACCCTTAGGTGCATAGATCTTATGACCTGAAATGCTCATTAAATCTAAATTCATTTCTTCTACATCAAGTTTAATTTTACCAATGGCTTGTGCACAATCAGAGTGAAAAAAGACTTGTTTTTCTCTACAAATTTTTCCAATTTCTTTTAAAGGCTGAATTACACCAATTTCATTATGTACACCCATAATTGAAACCATTAGTGTTTTTTCGGTAATGTGGTTTTCAAGTTCATTAAGATCAATTAAACCGTCAGACTTAACTGGAAGATAAGTAATTTTAAAATCTTTTTTTTCTGATAAAAATCTACAAGATTCTAATACACATTTGTGTTCTGTAACACAAGTAATGATATGGTTCTTTTTATCACCGTAAAACTCTGCGAGACCTTTAATCGCAAGATTATTAGACTCGGTAGCTCCGGAGGTAAAAATTACTTCCTTAGGGTTAGCACCTATTATTTTAGCTACGTTTTCTCTAGCTATCTCAACAGCTTCCTCAGCAAACCAACCGTATGAATGATTTCTAGAATGTGGGTTTCCATAGATATCTGAAAAATACGGTAGCATTTTTTCAAGAACTCTTGGATCAACAGGTGTAGTAGCTTGATAGTCAAAGTATATGTTATTTATGTTTTTCATAGATTTATATTTATTGCTTAATTCTAAATATTCAATTTATATCTGAATTCCAGTATATTATAATTTAGATTATCTAATATAACCTCCTTCATCAATTCTATTGTTGTTTTGGTCAAAATTTAATATCGACTCATAGCTATTTTTTCGAACATCATTAATTGATACTGAACTTAAGAAAAGGAAAATGTGATTTGATAGTTTATTCCAAAGGTTATGAGTTAAACACTTGGTTTTTCTTTTATTTGTAATACAACCATAATCAACACCATTACATCTCAGAATTTTTAAATCTTCATCAATAGCTTTTATTACATCATATATTTTTATGAAATCAGGGTTTTTTGCGAATACATAACCACCAGATGGGCCTCTTACACTTTTTACTATGCCACTTTTTTTAAGGGCAATAAAAATCTGCTCTAGGAAGGGTAAGGAAATATCTTGTCTCAATGATATCTCTGACAAGCTTACTGGTTTATTCTCTACTGAGTTAATTGCTATATCAACTAATGACATTACCGCAAATCTTCCTTTTGATGTTAATTTCATATTTTAATCTCTATTTATTCTTAGTCTTTTTTATTTTTTTGTCAGTTTGTATTTTTTGATTTTGAAAAGAAACGCTCCTAATTTTAGATTCAATTAGCTTAATCTTTTCGCTAAGTAAATGTATTTCGTTAAACATAGCTAAGATACTTTTCTTATTCGGATCATCAATTTTTCCTTCACTAACACCGTAAGCTTCAAACGACTCTTTTTGTTGATGCGATTCAATTTTTCTAGCTGGTATGCCTACAAATGTATGATTTTCTGGAACATTTTTTAAAACAACGGCGTTCGTCCCAATTCTTGAGTTATGACCAATCAATATTGGACCTAATATTTGCGCGCCGGATCCTATTACGACATTGTTTCCAATAGTGGGGTGTCTCTTAATGTTTCTTTGTGCATCTGAATTGATAGAGGGGGAAAGCCCACCTAAAGTAGCTTGTTGATATATAGTGACATTCTTTCCTATTACGGAAGTTTCTCCTATAACCAAACCAGATCCATGATCTATGAAAAAGCCCTCGTCTATAACAGCTGCAGGGTGTATTTCAATTGATGTAAAAATCCTAGAAATATTGGCCAAAAATCTCGAGAGAAGCTTCAAATTTATTTTCCAAAGAAAATGACAAATTCTATGAAATAAGATTGCGTGAAAGCCAGAGTATGTTAATATAACCTCAAAATAAGACCTAGCGGCAGGATCTCTTTTTTTTGCAGCAAAAAGATCCGATTTAATTAGTTTAAAAATATTTTTTGACATCTAAAAAAAACTACAATATGAACTTAATAAATAATATATCCTACTAAATTAGTCAAGTATAAATGCCATCAATTTTATTAAATGGTCCATCTGGTCGTCTCGAGGGACATTACACACACAATACGAAGCCTCAGTCACCAACAGCTTTAATTTTACACGCCCATCCTGGTCATGGAGGCAATATGAACAACCCATTGTCCCTTAAATTACATAAATTGTTCTCTGATTTAGGGTTCTCTACACTTAGATTTAACTTCAGAGGAGTAGGAAAATCTGACGGAGAACATGATGGAAGTGAGGGAGAGCTGGCTGATTCAGCTATTGCACTAGATTGGCTACAAAATCAAAATCAAGATTCAAAAGAATACTGGATTTGTGGGATTTCTTTTGGTGCATGGGTTGGGATGCAATTGTTAATGAGAAGACCTGAAATTTTAAAATTTGTTTTGGTTAGTCCTCCAGTTGGTAAATACGACTTTAATTTTTTAGCACCTTGTCCAGCTTCTGGGGTTGTTATTAATGCCGATAAAGACCCTTTAGTGGAGGTCAATTTAATAAAAGATGTTGTAAAAAGATTAAATCAACAAAAAACAATTGATGTAAAACAAGAGGTAATTAAATCTTCTGATCATTTTTTTAATAATAATGAAAATAAAGTAATAGAAAAGGTTAAAAAATATTGTGACTTTTAACCAACTAAGGAATGTGAATACTCCCGCAAATATTTTGTTTTGAACATCCTGTAGTTTTAGGAAAAGCAGAAGGAAGTTTTTTTAAAGTTCTTATTGAAATATATGCAAAAGCTGCAGATTCTACAAATGAGGAATCAAAACCCAATACAGTCGAATTATATAATTTATCGTTAATTAGCAAACTTTTTATATCAGACATCAATAAAGAATTGTTGACCCCTCCTCCTGAAAAAACCCAAGAATCAATTTTAAAATTGATTGATCTTTTAATCATTGAAATTAGTTTTGCTGTAAAAAAAGTTAGTGTTCTAAGTACATCGTTAGCTGAATGTATTTTATAATTTCTCGAGTTGATAAAATTGAAATCCTGAGTGTCAAATGATTTAGGATATTTTTCAAAAAAAATTTTATTTTTTAACCATAAATTAATTAATTCAAATTTAATTTTTCCTTTTTTTGCAAGTTTTCCATTGGAATCAAAGCTTTTATTAAAATTTTTACGACAAAAGTCATCAATTAAGATATTACCAGGACCAATGTCAGAAGCAAAAAATGTTTTTTTCCCATTAAGAAATGTAAAATTTGATATTCCTCCGATGTTAACTACGATTATATTTTTTTTTTTTTTTTAAAAAATTGCTTTATGAAAAACTGGAACAAGTGGGGCTCCTTCACCACCTAATAATATATCATTTTTACGAAAATCGTAAATAACCGGTTTATTAAATTCTTTAGAAATTAATTCTGCATTACCCAATTGAAGAGATTTTCCCTTTTTAGGCTCGTGTCTAACAGTATTTCCATGAATTCCAATTATATCTATTTTATTAATGCTAACTTTTGACGACAAAAAAAATAAATTTAATTTTTCTAATAAATATCTACTAAAATCTTCATTTAAGTTTTTGAAAATTTCATTTTCACTATCACTTTGTTTTAATTGTTTAAACTTCGTAATAAAGTTTAAAATTTTCATTTTTAATTTATTGTCAAATTTGTAATACTTATTTTGAATGATTTTTATTTTTTCTTTACCATCAGATTTTATTAAAGAAAAATCTAAACCATCCGTTGATGTACCACTCATTACACCTAATGCATAAAATTCTTTTCTTTTCATTATATAGTATTATAACCTCAGTATAGAAAAATGAATGATCAATTTTTAGATTTTATTAAAAAAAGAGGGTTTGTAAGTCAATGTACAGACGAGGAAAATCTAAAAAAAACACTAAGTAACAAAACATATGGATACATTGGTTTCGACTGTACGTCTGATAGCTTACATGTTGGCTCTTTGTTGCCCTTGATGATGCTAAAACATTTTCAAAGTTTTGGTCATTCGCCAATTGTTTTACTTGGAGGTGGTACTACATTAATCGGAGATCCATCTGGTAAAGATGAAACAAGAAAAATATTATCTGCAGAGGAAATAGATTATAATAAAAAAAAATTAAAAAAAGTATTTGAAAAATTTTTGTCATTTGATTCCTCTAAAGAAAATTCAGCATTACTAGTAGATAATTATGATTGGTTGTCAAATTTAAATCTAATTAATTTTTTGAGAGATATAGGAAGTAAATTTTCTGTAAATAAAATGCTGTCATTAGAATCAATCAAGCAAAGGTTAAAAAGAGAACAGAATCTAAGCTTTCTTGAATTTAATTATTCAATTCTCCAAGCATTTGACTTTTTTGAATTATTTAAAAAATACAATTGTAAGATTCAATTTGGAGGCTCTGATCAATGGGGAAATATAGTTTCGGGCATCGATTTAATTAAAAGAATTAAAAATACAGAACAAGTTTTCGGTTTAACCTCCCCACTCATAACAACTTCTGACGGAAGGAAAATGGGTAAAACTGCAGATGGTGCAATTTGGCTTTCAAAAGACAAGTATAATGTACAAAATTTTTGGCAATATTGGAGAAATACCTCTGATACAGATGTAATTAAATTTTTGTATCTTTTTACAGACATTAATATTAATGAAATAAAAAAATATGAGACCTTAGATGGTTCTAATCTCAATAAAGTTAAAGTTATTTTGGCTAATGAAGTAACAAAAATTTGTCATGGAGAAAAAGAATCTAAAGATGCAGAACAAGAAGCAAAAAAAATTCTTGTTAATAAAAGTTTAGATTTGGAGACCATCACTAAATGTAAAAATAAGATTGTATTAAATGAAAATGAAAAAATAACTTTTTCACTCAAACAGGCATTAGTAGAACTTAAATTATGTAATTCAAATAGTGAGGCAAAAAAGCTAATTACTCAAGGAGCAGTAAAAATTGACGACAAAACAATAACAGACAAAGATTATTCGTTAAATAATGATAGCTTCATAAACAACGGACTAAAGTATGTTGTAATTTATGTCGGCAAAAAAAAATATGGAGTAATTCAATTAGTCGGATAAAAAGTTTTTAAAAAGATTAGGAACGAAAACAGAAATTGGATTATAAGATATGTCAAAATCTCCCTCTTTTTTTTCAATCTTAAAGCTTGCACCAAGCAACCCGTCTTCAGGAGAGCCAGCTGTAATGATATCTCCAACTATTGGAAAGTTAGTAATTAGCGTATTAAGAGTATAAGCTGGAATTATTGTTCCTGTAGTTAAAAAATAGTCATTTTCAAAACCAACGACTGTATCAAAACTTAAGCCTAACTCACTTCCTTTTATAAGGCTATCAACCAATCTTAATTTATCGTTAGAAAACTCATACCTACTCGTGAAATCTTCAAAAATTATCCCACCTTCTTTTAGTTTTTGAGCCAATCCCTTAAGTGAAAATAATGTTATAAAATCAACAAAAAAAGGGGTATCAAGAAACACTAAATCTTTTCCAGCAATATTACCTGTATAATTTCCAGAATTAGGTGATTTTTCACCTTCAATTTTGAGACTTCCTTTATTTAAATCTAAATTAATATCAAAAATATTGAATAACCTAGGAACGTAATTAGATTCTAAAAAAAATTTCTTTTTTTTATTATCATCAAAAATTTGAACTTTGTGATAATCTTTTTCGCCGTTTAGTTCAATATTAAGATCTGAAAACTCATAATTTTCTTTTTTGAATGTTATTAAAGGTTTTAAAAATTTATTTTTGCCAAGTATTATTTTTTCAAGATCTACATTAAAGTCTAAATTGCTTATGTCAGAAATAAAAGACTCTTCCTTGAAATCAATTTTTTGAATAGAAAGTTTATTCCCTGATAATTTTGCAATGAACTTTTCTAAGTCTAAATCCATTTTAAAATCTTGTATAGGAGTTAAAAACTTATTAATTTTTAAAGATAATAGCCTCGAGTTTGAAAAGACTGTATTTACTTCAATATCAACATTACTAGTTTTTAAATCAAAAAAACCAGAATAATTTTTGTTATAAGGGTTTACTAAAAGTCTGATTTTTCCTTCACTAAAATCAGAGGGTTCACCCAAAAAATTTGAAATAATTGTTAAATTTTCTGTGTTGCCAATTACTTCAATCTTATAGTCATCATCATAACTATTAATAATAAAATCTAGATCTAAGACTCCTGATATTTTATCAATTATTCCAGGAAAAAATCCAAGAATATTTTCTCCATTATATAACAAGTTACCTTTTATCTCGTCTATGAATTTATCTTCAACCTTTTTTTGTTTCCCATCAAATTTTAGAGGAGACTTATTTATTTCACCACTACCAGAATAATTTATAAAATCTTTATTAACTTCAATATCTAATTCTAAACCTACAATTGAGTAATCCTCATAAATATCTCTCAAAAAACCATTAGAAAGCATTGCAGTAGATGAATAATTAATTTGTTCCACTTTAAGGTCAACTAATAAAGGAAATTGTAAGTTTAGGTTTAAATCTACATTTCCAGAAATTTTTTCTAATTTTGAATAATTTTTTTTTTCTATTGTAGTTAAATTTAAATATCTTACTACATCGATATTTTGAGAAATTATATCCAGAGATATATCAGCTTTCTCATAATCAGTCGTCAAATCATACAGACTTATAATACCAGATTGTAAATTAAGATTATTTGATTGTCCTGATTTAATATGAAAGATTACTTTGTCTTTAAAAATTGTTGCCTGTCCGTATATATTTTTTACAGGAGGCATTGATTCCATATATGCAATTTCGACATCCTTACATTCGAAATTCCCATTAATATCTTTTATTTCGAACTTTCCTTTTTGCAACTTAGTTTTTATTTCAATATTAACATTTTCTATTTCACCTTTAGAATTTTTTGTCATCCAATCGTAAGTAGAATTACCGACATTCTTTGGCCAAATTTTTAATAGATTCGAAACAAGTATTTTGTCAATTCTAAGATAAAAGAAAGGGAAATCATCAAGTTTTTTTTTAAATCCAATCTTCAGTAAAGATTGGTTGATGAAGAAATTTGATGAAATATCAATTTTATTATTATCAAATGAACCAGTTAATAAATTATCACTAAATTCAATTTTCTTGTTACCAGAAAATGTTAAATATTCAATACTTCCATTTAATTTAAAATCAAAGTTTAAATAATTAACTTCTTCAATACTTTTTCCATTGATTTCCGCCTTACCCGAAATTTCCAAACCATTAAGAGAAACATAGTCATCGTAAAATAGTGATTCAATAAACTTAACGTTAAAATTATTAGCCTCTAAAAATGAAGAAAAATAATTTTGATTTGAGATAATAAAACTTAGATTTTGATCAGGACTATCATACTGACTAAGTAAACCTTGAAAATTTTTACTGTCATAGACCAAATCAATTAAATATTCAAATTTAATATTGTTTTTATCGAAAATAATTAATCTATTATTTATCACTTCTATCTCTGAAAATAATTTGACTAAATCATTTTTTGTAAAATTTTCTATTTTTTCTAAAGGACTAGATGAACCTATTTTTAAATCAGAGTTGTTTTTCTCTCTTAAGGAAAGTTCTCCATCAAATAATTTGAGGGAGGTATTGAAGAAATCTTTTGATAGACTTAGGTCAATGCTCACCATCACACTTGGAAAAAAGAAATCACTTACTAAAATGTTTTCAATCAAAAATTCAAACTTTTTAGATATTTTGTTAAAACTTATGTAAATATCACCTATTTCACGTACGTTTTGTTTTTTTAAAATCTGACTTTCTCTATCAAAAAAATCTAAAATATTTATTTTCATTGGTTTTTCTGCAACAACTAAAGTAAATGAAAATAAACCAGTAAAAATTACTAAAATAAATATTGAAAAAAAAAATGAAAAATTCTTTAAAAATTTTAAATTCATAATATTATTACACTACTATACCAACTATCTATTAAATATTAATAAATAATTTCATATGAAGATAAACGAAAAATTAAATAACTTTAAATTCAAGGTTGACGCAGATAAGGTTATTAACTCAGATGATTTAAAAGGGCAAAAACTTATTATATATTTTTATCCTAAAGATGATACTCCTGGATGCACAGTCGAAGCAATAGATTTTTCTGAAACAAAAAATAAATTCTCTAAACTTAATACAAAAGTTTTAGGTGTTTCGAAAGATAGTATAGATAAACACAAGAAATTTATTACAAAGCACTCTTTAACAATAGATCTTATTTCGGATGACGGACCTATTTGTGAAAGATTTGGTGTATGGGTTGAAAAATCCATGTACGGAAAAAAATACATGGGTATTGAACGTGCAACGTTTCTTTTTGATGAGAATTTAAAGCTTATAAAAATTTGGAGAAACGTAAAAGTAAAAGGGCATGTTGAAGAAGTTTTAAATTTTGTTAAAGATTTAAACTAACTTAACGCTATCAATTGGCTTTCTAAAAGTTTATCTAAACTACCATTTAAAACAGAACTTACATCTGAAACCTCGGTCTTTGTTCTATGGTCTTTAACCATGGTGTATGGTTGCATTACGTAAGATCTAATTTGATTACCCCAACTGATCTCATTCTTTTGTGATCTTGTTTTTTTATTTTCCTCCTCTTCCTTTGCTAACTCCAACTCATATAGTTTTGACTTGAGCATATCCATAGCTGTAGACTTATTTCTATGTTGAGATCTGTCATTTTGGCATTGAACTACAATCTTTGTCGGAATATGGGTAATTCTTATTGCACTATCGGTGGTATTAACATGTTGTCCTCCGGCTCCTGATGCTCTAAAGGTGTCAATTTTTAGATCCTTGTCTTCAATTTTAATATTTACACTATTGTCCACTTCAGGATAACAAAAAACTGAAGCAAAACTAGTGTGTCTTCTAGACTGAGAATCAAAAGGAGAAATTCTAACTAACCTATGAATTCCGTTTTCTAGTTTTAACCAGCCATATGCTTTTTCACCATCAATTTTTATTGTTACAGATTTTAGGCCTGCTTCTTCTCCAACATTTTGATCTATAATCTTTAATTTAAAGCTTTTTGACTCAGCCCACCTAGTATACATTCTAAGTAACATCTCTACCCAATCTTGTGCTTCAACACCACCTGCTCCTGAATGAATCTCCAATAAAACATTTTTTGAGTCAGCCTTTCCCGACATTAAAGTTTCGATATGAAGTGTATTAGCGTCTTTTTCAATTAGTTGAAGTTCATTTTCTAACTCTAAATACATATCAGCATTAGTATTTTCATCAGTTATTTTAATAAGTTCAATTGTATCCTCATAAGACTTTTGAAGTTCATCAATTGATTTTAAAAAGTTAGAGAAATAATTAAGTTTTTTTAAATCTTTATTTGTTTTTTCAAAGTCATCCCAGTTTTTTTGATTTTCAAGGTTTTTCTTCAAATCAATAAGATTTTCATTAATTTTTTTTTTTTCAAACAAACCCCCTCAGGTTTTTTAATAAAACCTTGATGTTATTAGATAATTGAACAACTTCATATTTCATCAATAAAATCCCTTAAATTGATAGTCTTCACTTGAATCTTTTTTAATATCGTATTTACTCTCGAAATCAAAGTTATTTTTAAAAGATTCAGTTATAAAATTTTGATTACTTGGTTTTCCTGTGACTATATCTACATTAATAAATTTTATTGATTTTGGAATATTAAATGGTTTGGGGATATGGCTTTTATAAACTCTTTTAAAAAAATCATTAAAAATTGGTGCCGCTACCTTTGAACCAGTTTCAAATTTACCTAGAGATTTTGGAACATCGTGACCAACAAAAACCCCAACAGTCAATTCAGATGAAAATCCTATGAACCATGCGTCTTGATTTTCATTAGTCGTTCCAGTTTTACCAGCAATTTGATAATTAAAATTATTAATGTTTTTTGCAGTTCCTCTTTTAATAACACCCATTAAAAAAGAAATCATTTGATAAGCAGATTCTTCAGAGAAAATCCTATTAGTTGCATGTTTAATTTCTGGTTTTGGTAGCTCAAAAATTGATGAACTAGTCAAGTTATCATCACTAAAAAATGAGCAGTTTACACACTTTCTATTATCACCTTTATAAATTATCTTTCCAGAATTATCATATATAACATCAATTAATCTAGGTGAAATTACGAATCCGCCATTAGCAATGGATGAATAAGCAGAAGTGATTTTCATTAAGGAGCTTTCAAGTGAACCCAAAGAACTTGAAATTAAAAAAGGAAAATCATCGTAAATATCGAGTTTTTTTGATAACTCTGCTATTTTTTCTAATCCTACTTGATCAGAAAGCCTTATAGTCATAAGGTTTCTTGACTTTTCTATTCCAAGTCTCAAAGTACTAAGTCCATAAAACTTTTCTCCATAGTTAGTTGGTCTCCAAACTCCGTCTTTTGAAAGGTCGTCAATTACAAAAGGTGCGTCAAGAATACGACTAACTGGTGAATATCCATTTTCTAATGCCGTTATATACACAAATGGTTTAAAGGATGATCCCAATTGTCTATTAGCTTGGGTAACTCTGTTAAATGATGAACTTGAATCATATCCACCAACCATCGCAAGAACTCTGCCGGTGTTATTTTCTATGACAACCATACCACCATTGACTTTTGGAATTTGACTTAATTCAAATTTCCCAATTTTTTTATTGAAGGAAATTACTATGATATCACCACGTTTAAAAAGCTTCTTACAATCAATTTTTTTTGATTTTATTATAGTCATTTCGTCACTACTTATAGTTAGTGTTTCCTGATTTCTGGTAATAACCTCAATAAATTTTGATTTTATTTTTTTTACAATTGCTATTTCATCATTGTAAAGGCCAGCTGGCTTTTTGTAATTAGAAATTACTTTAGCCCATTCAAAATTTTGATCCACCTTCAAATTTTCTATTGGTCCGTTCCATCCTGACCTTTTAGAATAATTTCTTAATCCTTTCCTAAATGAATCTTCAGCTGCAACTTGTAAATTTTCATTTATTGTTGTCATTATTGTAAGTCCGCTGTCGTAAAGTTTCTGTTCATTAAATCTTGAAATTATCTCTCTTCTAACTTCTTCTTTAAAGAAAGAGGCTTTATTATTTAAAATTTTCTTACTTTTTGATAACTTAAGTTCCTCGCTCATTAATAGGGAGTATTGTTCAACACTTATAAATCTCTCATCAAATAGTCTTTTTAAAACCCAGTTTCTCCTTTTAAGCGCTCTTATCGAATTTCTATAAGGATTATAAGTGGAAGGAGCTTTAGGAAGTGCAGCAAGCATTGCCATTTCATGAACTTTGAGATCAGCGACAGACTTTTTAAAATAGTTTAAAGATGCTGATGCAATACCATATGATCCATTACCTAAATATATTTCATTAAGATATAGCTCCATTATCTGTTCTTTACTAAGAACTCTCTCCATTCTTAAAGCTATTATTATTTCTTTAATTTTTCTGGTGTAAGATATTTCATTTGTTAGTAAAAAATTTTTTGCAACTTGTTGAGTTATAGTTGAAGCTCCTTGCAACCTTTTATTAGTAAAAGTATTTGAAACGTTTTTTAAAAAAGCTCTTAAAATTCCCCTATAGTCAATTCCGTCATGATTATAAAAATTTATATCCTCAGATACTAAAAAACAGTTAATTAGTTCAGTGGGAATATCTTCATATTTAATGAAGACTCTATTTTCGTTGGAATAGTCTTCTAAAAAATTACCATTCGCTGTATAAATTTTTGAAACTAATCTTGGTTTATAAGATGACAATCTATCGAAGCTAGGAAGATCTTTCCCAAAAAAAAACAAAATAAATACTGTGAGGAAAAATATAGAAAAGAGTAATATCAGAGTAGAGTAAAAAATATTTATCAAACTTTTTTTCATCTTAAAACTACTTAATTATTCTTTTCAATCCAATCAAAATAATTCTTAACAGCTTTTACTATATTTGAGGTAATTTTTTTTTGATAATTATGGGTAACTAAAAGTTTAGAATCTTGTATGTTTGACAAGTAGCCCATTTCAATTAAAACTGATGGAATATCAAGAGACTTCAAAACTGTAAAGCCTGCAAATCTGTGTGCTCTTTTTAATAAATTCATTTCATTTTTAATATCTTTAATTAAAAAGTTTACCAAATGACTAGATTGATTTAAGGTTTCTCTTTTCGTAAGATCAATCAGTATATTTGTAACCTCCGAACTTTCAGATGAGAGGTCAACATTTCCTAAAAAATCTGACCTATTTTCTCTTCTTGCTAGTGCCTCCGCTTCCTTGTCAGATGCTTTTTCTGACAATGTGTAAAGAGATATACCTCTCGTTCTCCTATTTTTGTTAAAATCAGCATGCAATGAAATAAATATATCAGCATTGCTATTTTTAGCAATCCTTGTCCTTTCTCTCAACTTTAAATAAACATCTTTTTCTCTAGTTAATATTACATGAAATTCCTCATATTTACTAAATTCTTTTTTTAGTAATAGGGCAACCTTGAGTGTGATATTTTTCTCAAGTTTTTTTGTAATGCCAACAGCTCCTGAGTCTTTTCCGCCATGACCAGGATCAATAACAACTATTTTTCTTTTTTTTGGTTTGTTTTTATAATCAATTACAACCCTAGCGTGTTTATTATTTTTTTTTTTTAGAAAATAAATATTTGGAGAATGAATATTCTTTTTAAAAATTAAAATTATTGTATTATTCGTGGGATCAAAATTTACTTCTTTTAAATCATTGTTCGTTGTTATTTTTTTTTTTAAAGACAGTATTTTATCAAACTTAATTTCAATTGTATTTTGTAAAACTTTATTTTTAAAAGTAACATCTTCAGAAATATCAAAAACAATTCTTTGAACTTCAGCATTTGAACCGTACCTTACATCGTTAATTTCTAATGAAAATAATTCACTAGTGTAAAAGACAAATATAAAATGTATTATAGTTTTTATGAAAAATTTCAATTTAAGTTTTTTAGTTTAATAATACTAAATATAGTGGTTTTTTTACAAAAAAAAACAATATGTTCTTTTTTTTTTGTAATTTGTTAATTTTTTAATAATAATAAAAAATAAAGTTTAAAGGAAGTAAACAATGAAACAAATGCTTATTGATGCTAACCAGAATGAAGAGGTTAGAGTTGCTATAGTCGATAAAAACGATTTAATCGACTATGAGTCAGAAAATTTTAAGAATGACAGGGTTAAAGGAAATATTTATTTAGCAAAAATAATTAGGGTTGAACCGTCGCTTCAGGCTGCTTTTGTCGATTATGGTGCTAAAAAACACGGGTTTTTAGCATATAACGAAATACACCCAGATTACTTTAAAATTCCAACTGCAGATAAGAAAAAATTGTTAGAACAGGAGTTTAATGAATCACAAAATCTAAGCATTAATGAAGATGAAGAGAGTTTTATTGACGAAAATTTTACTGAAGATCAAGCAAACAATAGTCAACCAGTAAAGGGTAAAAATGATAAAAGCGAAGGTTTTCTTTCAAGAATTTTTGATTTTTTTAACTACAAACCGATTGATGATTACCCTCAATCAAGGATTAAAAAAAAAAGACCTTTTATTAGAACTCCTAAAAGAAATAAGGGTGTTATTTTTCACAAAAAATATAGCATTCAAGAAGTCATTAAAAGTAACCAAGTAATTTTGATACAAGTTGTCAAAGAAGAAAGAGGAAACAAGGGTGCCGCGGTAACAACTAGATTATCCTTAGCTGGTAAGTATTGTGTATTAATGCCCAATACCAATAAAGGAGGAGGAATTTCAAGAAAAATAATTGATTTAAAACTTAGAAAAAAATTAAAAGATGTATTAAATAAGCTCAAAATAGAAGAAGGTATGGGTGCTATAATTAGAACTGCTGGTGAAGCAATGACCTTAAAAGAAATTAAAAGAGACTATAATTCACTTATTAAATTATGGAAAGAAATTACATCCAGAACGATTAAATCTAATGCACCCTGTTTAATCCACGAAGAAGATAACTTGATAAAAAGATGTCTAAGGGACTATTTTGATGCTTCTTATGAATCTGTTTTAATAAACAACAAAACAATTTTATCAAAATGTAAAGAAATTGTGAAACAGTTTATGCCCAACTCTGTTAAAAAACTAAAGCTTTATAAAGATAAAAAACCTATTTTTTTTAATCATGGAATTGAAAAAAAAATAATAGATATTAACAACCCAAATGTAAGTTTGAAATCAGGCGGATACCTTGTAATAAATCAAACAGAAGCTTTAGTCGCAATTGACATTAATTCAGGAAAATTTACTAAAAATCGCAATATTGAAGATACTGCATTTCAAACTAATCTTGAAGCTGCAGAGGAAATTAGTAGGCAAATTAAGATAAGAGATTTGGCAGGGTTAATTGTAATTGACTTTATAGATATGTTAGACAGAAACCATAACTTTAAAGTTGAAAAAAGACTTAAAGATTACCTTAAAAGTGACAGAGCAAGAGTTCAAGTGGGGAGAATAAGTAATTTTGGTTTGCTCGAACTTTCAAGGCAGAGGTTAAAAGTAAATGAAGACTCCAAAGTTTCAGTTAGATGTCTTCATTGTAATGGATATGGAAGTGTACCTTCTACTCATTTTTTAACAAATCAACTAATAAGGGTTTTTGAAGAACTTACTTATGATAGAAAAAAAGAGAGTGTAAGTATTATCTGTAGTAAAGAATTGCAATTACTACTTGAAAAAAATTCAAACTCAAGAGTTTTCGAAAAAAGAAAAGGAAGTATTGTTGTAGATCATGGATTAAAGGATTTAGATTTTATAGTTTGTAAAAATGGTGAGGTTATCATCACTAATAAAGACGGAGAAATAGATTCAGAAAAACTATTGAAATTAACAAGAGAAAAAAAAGGAATGAAAAATAATAATAGTGATCATAGAGTTAAAAAAACAAATGATCTTCGGAAAGAAAAACATGAAACTTTAAATTCTGTTCAAAGTATTAAAGATTCGAAGGAAGAAAATATCATATCAACTAAAAGAAAGAGTTACAGACAGAAAGTAAAAGACTTTAAAACAAACAAGTTAAAACCTAAAGATTCTGATAAAATTCCAAAGAATAATAAAAATCTAGATGTTATTAAGAAACAAGAGAATCAAGAAAAAAGACAAGGTTGGTGGAATCAATAGTTTTGCGCGAACCATTTTTTTAATTTTATTACAGCTTCAATAACTTTTTGCTTGTCAGATGAAAATGCAAGTCTCATAGTTCTATGACCAAATTTTTTATCAAAGTCAGTACCGGGAGTAAGCGCAACACCTGTTTCATTCAAAATTTTTTTTGAAAGCTCCTCTGAATCTACATTAAAGTTAGTTATATCTAGATAAAAATAAAAAGCTCCATTAGGTTCTATAAAATTTAAGCCTTTAACCTCAGATAATAGTTTAGAAACTTGTTTCCTTGTAATTGAATAATTTTTTACTGTTTCATTTAGCTCATCTATGCATTCAAAAACTTTTAGTGCAGAATATTGAGCAATATTTCCTGATGAAATAAAAAGGTTTTGAGACAACTTTAAAAAGTTTTCTTTTAACGAATTAGGTATAACTGTCCAACCCAATCTCCATCCTGGCATAAGAAAATACTTGGAAAAGCTATTTATCACAATGGCTTTATGACCAAAATTTAATATTGACTTGGATAACTTTTTGAATTCAATTCCGTGGTAAATCTCATCGGATATAAGTAAAATATTATTTTTGCAACAAAAATTATAGATATAGTCTAATTCTTCATTTGAGAAAACTTGTCCATTAGGGTTGTTTGGGTTAGAAATTATTAAACCATCTAAATTCTTAAATTTTTCAATTTTTCTAAAATCAATTTGACAAATCTCAAAGTCTTCTGGAAATATCTCAATAACTTGAATATTTAATGATTTTAAAATATTTCTATATGCAGGATAAACTGGATTAAATATCCCAACTTTATTCCCTTTATCAAAACAGGAAATAAAGGATAATAAAAATGCTCCAGAAGAACCTGTTGTAATGAAAATATTATCGTGGTCTATATTAAGTGTGTATTTATATTCATAAAAATTAGATATTTTTCTTCTTAACTCTTTTATTCCATTTGATGGCGTATAACCAGGTAAATTTGAATTAACAAGTTTCTTTACTTCATTTTTTACAAGTGAGGGGGTGAGTGGTGGTGGTTCGCCGAGTTCTAAATGGTAAACCTTTTTTCCGCTATTTTCCAAGTTTCTTGCATCAGAAAGTATCTGCATTACTTTGAATGAGTCTATATATGATCTTTTAGAAGGAAAAAAAAATTTATTATTCATTTAAACAGGTTAAAATATATATAAACTATATCATCCTATGCAAGCTTTCATAATTCTTTTAATCACGACTTTCTCTTTTTTTTCTGTTAAATCTTCCAACTTGAATATTATTAGAGACGCCGAAACAGAAAACTTTTTAAAAGAAATTTCTTATATTCTGATTGAAGATAACAACTTAGAGCTTAATAATCTCAACTTTTTTATTGATAATAAAGATTTCATTAATGCGTTTGTTATCCCTGGTCAAAAAATTTTTTTAACAAAAGGTTTAATAATGAAGAGTAAAAAAATTGAAGATTTAGCAGGTGTAATTGCTCATGAAATAGGTCATATAATTGGTGGACATTTTTCAGAAAAATTAAAAGCTGCGGAAAAAACCTCTATGATAAGTATTATTTCATCAATCCTTGCAGCAGGTGCGATTGCAGCTGGAGCAGGTCAAGCGGGATCAGCAATTCTTTTAGGTGGACAACAATTGGGTACCGCACGTTTTCTTTCATTCTCCAGATCACAAGAATCACTTGCAGATCAAAATGCGATAAGACTTTTAAAAAAATCCGGTTTCTCTTTACAAGGCATGCTAAATATTTTCAAGATTTTAGAGAAAAACGAAAATTTCAAGCAATTAAATCCATATTTTTTAACTCACCCATTATCAAGTGAGAGAAAAAAAAATATACACTTCAACCTTAAAAATCAAAAAATTAAAAGCTTTGGTTCCTTAGAAAAAAAATATAATTTAATCAAAGCAAAAATAAATGGATTTTTTTTAAGCGACGAAAAGCTTGAAAAGATTTATGCTGATAACGGTGAAATCGAAGGTTTTTACGCCTACACACTGAGAAATTATCGGGTTGGCAAAATTGATAACGCACTTAAACTGATTGAACAATGTATTAAAATTGACAAAAATAACCCTTATTTTTATGAATTAAAAGGGCAAATACTTTTTGAAAATGGAATGATTATTGAATCAATCCCACAATTTAGGAAAGCGATAGAACTAGATCCAAGTGAAAAGTCGTTTAGGCTTTTCCTCGCTAAATCTTTATATCATATGAATAAAAAAACATCATATTTAGAATCTATAAAAATACTTTTGTCGTACATAAAGGAAGACGACTTTCCTTACGAAGCTTGGCACTATTTAGGACTAAACTATGGTAAATTAAAAAAACCTGATTACTCATCATATGCGTTGGCAGAAAAATATTTATTAGTTAATCAAATAAAAAATGCTAAAATACATATACAACGAGTTAAAAGATTTACAAAAGATCCAGTATTAAAAAATAAGATAATTGATCTTGAAAAAGAATTATTAAAAAGAAAGTCTAAATGAAAAAAATTTTGATTATTAATGGACCTAACCTCAATATGCTTGGTAAAAGAGAACCCGAGGTTTATGGAAGAACCACTTTAAAAGAACTTGAAAAAAAATGTGTAGATGAATCAAAAGAATTAAATTTAAATATTTCTTTCTTTCAAAGTAATTCAGAGGCTAAAATAATTGATGAGATCCAAAAAAGTCAAAATTATGATGGATTTATAATAAATGCAGGTGCATTTACACACACTTCAATAGCTATTCATGACGCTTTAAAAATTCTCAAAGTACCAAAGATTGAAGTTCACATATCAAATATTTATAACAGAGAGGATTTTAGAAAAAAATCTTTTATTAGCCCAGCTGTAAATGGTATCATTGCTGGTTTTGGAATAGATGTATATTTTATGGCACTGAGATCAATGAAAAACTTATTTTGAAATGACTAGAATCGACAAAAAAATTTTAGAAGATATTGATGTTTTATCAAAAGCGATGGAAAAAAATAACTTGTGTGAAGTTAAGTTTTCTGACGAAAATATTTCATACGAATTAAAAAAGCACCCCAAGCATCAAGTTATTAGTAAAAGTGATTTAAGTGCCTCTGAAAGTAAGCCAACTATTGAAAAAAAAGTCAACATTATAGAAAATGCTTTAAAGTCTCCGATGGTAGGTACAGCGTACCTCTCTCCGGAACCAAGTGCCAAAAAATTCATTGAAGAAGGACAGAATGTTAAAATCGGTCAAGTTTTGCTTATAATTGAAGCGATGAAGACCATGAATGAGATTACAGCTGATAAAAATGGAAAAGTTAAAAAAATCTTCATCAAAAATGAATCTCCTGTAGAATTTGGGGAACCATTAGTTTTAATTGAATAATGCTAAAAAAAGTCTTAGTAGCGAACAGAGGAGAAATTGCCCTTCGAATTTTAAGAGCATGTAAAGAATTAAATATTAGAACTGTTGTTGTTCATTCAACAGCTGATGAAAAAGAAATGTTCGTAAGATTAGCAGATGAAAGCGTATGTATTGGTCCTCCACAAGTCAAAAACTCTTACTTAAATATACCTTCCATAATTTCTGCAGCAACAATTGCCAATGCTGATGCAATCCATCCAGGAATTGGAATGCTTTCAGAAAACTCAAATTTTGCAAAAATTATTAAAGATCACGGTTTTAAATTTATTGGTCCAAAGTATGAGCATATTGAAAAAATGGCTAATAAAATTGAAGCAAAATCTATCGCTAAAAAAGTAGGGCTTCCAACTTTACCTGGAAGCAGTGATAACGTTTCAGATTACCTTGAGGCAAAATCTATAGCTGAAGATATAGGATATCCAATTATTATTAAATCAACTAACGGAGGGGGTGGTAGAGGAATTAAAGTAGTTTTGAGAGAAAAAGATCTGAAAAATAATTTTCTTTTAGCTAAAAAAGAAGCAGAATTAAGTTTTGGTAGTAGTCAAGTTTACATTGAAAAATATTTAAGTAACCCACGTCATATCGAAATTCAAGTGCTGTGTGATAATCAAGGTAATGCTATTCATTTAGGAGAAAGGGAATGTTCTATCCAAAGAAGAAACCAAAAAATAATAGAAGAATGTCCAAGCCCAGTAATTAGTGATAGTGAAAGAAAAAAAATTTGTGAGACAACAATCAAAGCCATGAAGAAAATTGGTTATTTCAATATTGGTACAGTTGAATATCTTTATGATGATGGAAAGTTTTTTTTTATGGAAATGAATACAAGGTTACAGGTTGAACATACAGTTACAGAAGAAGTCTACGCTGTTGATATTGTAAAAGAGCAAATAAATATTTCCAGTGGGAAAAAAATTTCGTTTAAACAGGACGAAATTAAAAAAAAGGGACACTCAATTGAATGTAGGATTAATGCAGAGAATCCAATAACTCAATTACCTTCAACAGGTTTAATTAAAACATATCATCCTCCTGGAGGCCCCGGAATAAGAATTGACTCAGCACTTTACACGGGTTGTAATATTAGTTCCTTCTATGATGGACTAATTTCAAAATTAGTGTGTAACGGGAATACAAGGTATGAGTGTATTATGAAACTAAAAAGAGCTCTTGATGAATATGTTATTGAGGGAGTACAAACAAATATCCCAACACTAAAAAAAATAATACAAACTAACGACTTTATTGACGGTAATTTTGACATCAATTGGTTAGGCGCTTCTTTTAAATAAATGTTTCTTTCTCCTGAAATTATTCTAGATGGTTATAATAAAGGTTTATTTCCAATGGCTGATTCCTTTAATGATCCTTTTATTTATTGGGTTGATCCCAAAGAAAGGGGGATAATTAAATTAAATGAATTTAAGGTATCAAGAAGTCTAAAAAAAGAATTAAGAAAAAATCATTTCAAAATTAAAGTTAATCAAAACTTTGAAAAAACTATAAATTTATGCGCTAAAAATCTTAATAGAAAGTCAACTTGGATAAATAATCAAATAATAGAAAATTATATTAAATTATTTGAGATTGGTGTTGCAAAATCTATAGAATGTTTTGAAAATAATAATCTTATTGGTGGTTTGTACGGTCTGATAGTTGGAAAAATATTTTGTGGCGAAAGTATGTTTAGTATAAAAAAAAACTCGAGTAAAATTTCAATGGTTTATCTTGCAGCTTTTCTTAAGGAGGGTGGCTTTAAGTATATTGACACTCAATTTTATTCAGAACATTTAAAACAGTTTGGAACAAAAAAAATTGAAAAAAAAAAGTATTTAGAGATTTTATCGCAACACGGCAAAGCAGATATAGTATTTCCTAAAGAAATAAAAAAAGATGTATTAGAGTATTTCAAATGATTTTTTTAAAAAAATAGGGTCATTAACTAAACATTCTTCAAGCTTAATATCGAAAGTAGGGTTAACTGGAACATTCAAATATTGACTTGATTTAAAAATCCAACCTAAGAATTTTTTTTTTTCTAATTTAGAATCTAATTTATGACTTATAAGAGCAATTTCATCATCACCATCTTCTTTTTCAATTTTCATACATCTAAATATAATAATTTTAGCATTGTCAAGTTCCAAGGTTTGTGAGAGTGGAATATCATAAAAAACTTTCTCAGCGGTTATTTTGTTAATAATTCTTAATTTAGCACCTTGACACTCAGTTTGGGATGCTAATATTGAAAATTTAAGAAAAAATGTTAAAAAAAGAAAAGAAAAAAAAAAATTCAAATTATTTTCTCCCGAGAGAAAATTCGATATTATTAATAAGATCTATAATTTTATTTTTAAAATCTTTTTCGTCACAATCGATTAGTATCGCATCATCATATGCACTTTGAATCACAGTTTTTATTTCATTATAATTTTCATTTAATACTTTATTAGTTTCATCACAAGAAATTATTTTATTATCTTTTGCTCGCCAAATAAATTTCTCAACTTTCCTTTTCATTATTGTGT
>MDSZ01003236.1_pt1 | contig 21678 bp, 21 predicted proteins | sample 811201 | NCBI WGS metagenome assembly MDSZ01 (sample SAMN05326647, study PRJNA326480) | marine metagenome | isolation source: seawater | place: Indian Ocean: North | collected 2010 | reverse complement strand
TAATTTCATTGAAAAATTATGAATAAGAGAAGAGTTGTAGTTACTGGTTTAGGGTTAGTATCACCTTTAGGTGTTGGCGTTAATAATTGTTGGGAAAGATTAGTCAACTCTAAAAGTGGAATTAAAAATATTGATCATTTTAATGTTTCTGATCTTCCTTGTAAAATTGCTGGTATTATTCCTTCTGGAACTGCTCAAAATGGTGGTTTAGATTTAGATGAGTGGATAAATCAAAAAGATCAAAGAAAACTTGATAGATTTATCATGTTAGGATTGATAGCCGCTCAAGAAGCTGTTGAAGATTCTGGTCTATTTGATTTGTCAGATAATGAGAAAAATAGAATAGGTGTAATGGTTGGTTCGGGTATAGGGGGACTTCAAACCATTGCTGAAACAACATTAATTCTTGAAGAAAAAGGTCCTAGAAGGATTTCTCCATTTTTTATTCCTTCGTCTTTAATAAATCTTATTTCTGGTCAGATTTCTATTAAATACGGATTTAAAGGCCCCAATCATTCAGTCGTTACTGCATGTGCCACAGGAAGTCATGCTATAGGTGATGCGGCTAAATTGATTTCCTCAAATAATGCTGATGTTATGATTGCAGGCGGTTCAGAGGCGGCAATTTGTCGATTGGGCATCGCTGGTTTTTCTGCAGCAAGGGCATTGTCAACTTCTTTTAATGACAACCCTGAAGAAGCATCTAGACCATGGGATGTTGATCGGGATGGTTTTGTTATGGGAGAAGGGGCAGGAGTATTGGTTCTAGAAGAGTTGAGCTTTGCTTTAAAAAGAAATAAAAAAATTTATGCAGAAGTTTTAGGGTATGGATTGTCAGGAGATGCTTATCATATTACAGCTCCTGAGTCTTCCGGAGATGGTGCTTATCGAGCCATGAAACAAGCAGTTAATGATTCTGGCATTCTTCCAAAAGAAATTGGTTATATTAATGCTCATGGAACCTCTACACCTTTAGGGGACCTGATAGAGCTGGAGGCTGTTAGAAGATTAATGAATGGGGAGATAAATAATTTATGTATGTCAAGTACTAAGTCTTCTATTGGACATTTACTAGGAGCTGCAGGTGCAGTTGAATCTATTTTTTCAATTCTTTCTATTAAGCAAGGTTTGATTCCTCCTACATTAAATCTAGACAAACCTGCAAAAGAAGCATCTGATTTTAATTTAGTCCCAGCAAAGTCTCAAAATAAAAAAATTGAGTATGCTATGAGCAACTCTTTTGGATTTGGAGGCACAAACGCATCTTTGATATTTGGAAAATTAAAATAATATAAAAATGATATTTATTAAAAAAAAAACCTTTTACTTTTAATTGTCTTTATTATTTTTTTTATTTTCATTTTCATTTTTATTTTTTTCCACATTCATCAATTTGCTATTTCTTCAATTATTAAAGATATTGAACCAAAAAAAATTATTGAAATTCCTCGAGGTTCAAATTCAGCTAAAATAGCTTCAATATTAATTAATGAGGGTTTGTTGTTGAACAAAAGAAATTATCAAATTGAATCCTTTATTAGAGGTAAGGACTTTATTCCCAAAGCAGGTGAATATTATATACCCCAAAATTCTAATCTGAAGAAAGTTTTAGATATTATTCACAAAGGACAAAGTGTTCAGCATAGAATTACATTTCCTGAATGTTGGATAAATAGCCAAATTTTTAAAAAAATTAAATTAAATAAAAATTTGTCTGGTGAAATAAGTAAAATGGAATTTTCTGAAGGTTCGTTACTTCCAGAAACATATTTTTTTACTAAAAATTATTCAAGGAACAATTTGTTAATTAAAATGAAAAATTCAATGGATAAACTTTTATCTAAACTTTGGTATCAAAGAAATGTAAAAATACCTCTGAAAAATAAATATGAAGCTTTGATTATAGCTAGTATGATAGAATCTGAAACTGGTTCAGAATCTGAAAAAAAATTGGTAGCTTCGGTTTTTTTTAATAGAATAGAAAAAAATATGAAACTCCAATCTGATCCAACAGTTATATATGGATATGAAAAAGTAATGAACAAAAGTTTAAAAACATTAACAAGAAAACATTTAAAAATTGACCATCCTTGGAACACATATACAAGATTAGGTTTGCCAGAGACTCCAATTTGTAATCCAGGAAAGTCTTCAATTTTAGCAGCCTTAAACCCCTATGATTCAGATTATTTATATTTTGTTTCTGATGGAATGGGTGGTCATTTATTTTCAAAAACACTATCAGATCACATTGAAAACATAAAACATGTAAAAAAACTTAAAAAAGGTATATCCACAAAAAATATGAAAAAAAATGAATTGGAAATAAAAACTTTATTACCTCTACCCAAACCAAATGATATGTAAATTTACAAGGAATGTATATGACCAAAATTAAAAGAAGAGGAATTATGTTAGTTTTGTCTTCACCTTCTGGTGCAGGTAAGTCAAGCATTGCAAAATCAGTAATTGAAATTGATAAAAATATCATTATGAGTATTTCTTCAACTACAAGAAATAAAAGAGAAGGTGAAAAAAACGGAAAAGATTACAATTTTATTAGTACTTTAAATTTTAAAAATCAAATTAAAATGAATTCTTTTCTTGAATGGGCAAAAGTTTTTGGAAACTACTATGGTACTCCAAAGTTTTGGGTTGGTAAAAATTTATCAAAAGGAAGGGATGTGATTTTTGATATAGATTGGCAAGGTACTCAACAATTAGCGGACCAGGCTCGAGATGATCTGGTTTCAATATTTATTCTTCCTCCTTCAAAAACTGAATTGGAAAAAAGATTAAAGTTAAGAGCTCAAGATACAACTTTTGAGGTTAATAAAAGAATGTCATTGGCTGGGGAAGAGATTAGTCATTATATGGAATATGACTATATTATTATAAATCATAATTTAGAAGAATCTGTTTCAAAAGTTTTAACTATTATAAATTGTGAAAGATTAAAAAGATCTCGTCAACTTGGCTTGTCCAATTTTGTTAAGAATTTAAGGTCAAAAATGTAATTAATGAATGTAATTATATTTTTGACATTTGATCATAACAATTAGATAGATTACAAAATTCTTCAGTGCTTAGGTTTTCAGCTCTTTTGCTATCATCAATTCCAGAATTGAATAGAATTTTTCTTCCGGAGATTGATTTTAAACTTTGACGTAACATTTTCCTTCTTTGATTAAAAGCTAATTTAGTTATTAATAAAAATGTTTTCAATTTAACTTGATACTTAGGCTTGTTTAGAGGTTGAATATTGATTAAAGTTGAAATGACTTGAGGTTTTGGCTGAAATGCATCGGGGGATATATTAAATAATAATTTTGGCTTAGATAATAAATCCATTATTAAAGAGAGTCTTCCAAAAGATTTTGTTCCTGGCTTTGCTACAATCCTTTCTGCAACTTCTTTCTGAATTGTTACAGTTATATTTTTTATAAAATTCAACTTTCTATCACTTTCAATTTCCTCTAACCATGAAAGAATTAAAAATGTGCTAATATTATACGGTAAATTTCCTACGATTGAATCAAAAATAAATTCTAAAGAGCTTAAATTTGTTTTCTTTGCATCTCCATGGATAACTTTAAGTTTACCATCTGATTTCATTATCAAAGGCTCAAGAAGTTTTATAGCTCTATAATCTTTTTCGATCCCAATAATTGATTTTGAGCCTTCTATCAATAACTCTCTAGTTAAACTTCCTAATCCTGGACCAATTTCCAAAATATTTCTTTGATTACAGTTGATGTTTTGAGCCATTTTTTTGGCAATGTTATTATCAATCAAAAAATTTTGACCTAGTGATTTTTTTAAATAAAAATCATTTTGATTTATCATTTTTTGAATAGATTCTAGAGAATGAATATTAGAAACTAATGTCATTAATAAAACTAGTCTAAAATTTCTATGAAGGCAGATCTTCGAAGTTTATTAAGGTATCTGGTTGAAAGTTGAGAAAAAATTTCATTTTCAATTCTAATTTTTAAATTTTCACGACTGGGCATCTTGATTTTAGGAATGAACCTGTCACATACCATTATTACTACTAGTCCTTTTGTTGTTAATAAAGGTTCAGTAAACTCATTTTTATTCAAAGAAATCACCTCATTTTTCAGTTCTTTAGATAGATTAATATAGGCTATTTCTGCTTTTTCAACTGGTTCACTGTTCCCATAACTTAAATGTAAGTCATTTAAATGTTCACAGTTAGTAACATTTTCCAGATCTTTACTTACCTTTGATGCATTTGATAGGTTGATTGAATTTTTTGTAGTATTTGAAGCAGGGTAAAAAAGCCTAGCTAAGCTAAAAACAGTTTCATTGATACTTTGCTCTCCATCTTTTATCTTTCCTTCTAACCTATAAATTACGAAAACTCCATCTTGTTGGATTGGCTTACTAATTTGACCTACATCAAGGGCTGAAATAGTTGTTTTTATTGCTTTTGATATACTGTTAATTTCTACCCAACCTATGTTTCCTCCATTTTCTTTGCTTTTTGAAGATGAAAATTGTTTTGCAATTGCATTAAAATCAGCACCTTCAATTAATGCAGAATAAATTTTTTCTGATAATTTTTTGGTTTCACTGAAATTACGATTTTTATTTGGAGATAAAATTATTTCAGAAATATTAACGTGTGGCTCTTTTAATTTTCTTTTAACTGAGTTAAGTCGATTATCAATTTTTGAATCTATATTATTAAATTCTTTGTTATAAACTGATCTTATTACAGAGGCCCAAATGATTTCTGAAGTTAAGCTTTTTTTAACTTTGGAAAATGGAACTTTAATATTTTCCAATTGCGTATTTGTATTTTTGAGGTTTCCACCAAAATTTTTTATTACTAAATCATTTGCCTTGTTTGACGCTTGTTCAATTAACGATTTTCCAAACTTAACTCCTTCCTGGAGTTTCAATTCATCATCTATTAAATTATTAAGGGCATCTTTATAGAATTGATCTTTGTTTTTTGAATTTATTTCTAAATTTGTCTTATAAAGAAGTAAATTTATTCTATGTTCAATATCTAAAGAAGTTATCGGTTGATTATTGACAATTGCAATAATTCTGTTGGTCTTTTCAGAAAAAGATGGAAAAATTAAAAGATAAATAAAAAATTGAATTAAGATAAAAAAAAATATAAATTGCTTCACCATAACCTCAGATTTTTAAATTAATTAACTATATTTCTTCATTTAAAGCTAGAAAAAACAATCCAGTCCCAAATAAAATTATCGAAGGTAACCAACCGGAAACGATAACAGGCATTTGTTCAGAAGTACCTAAGGCTGTAAATAATCTTTGAATAAAAAAGTAAAAAAAGCCTCCAGACAAAGCATAAATAGTCATTTTAGTAGGTGGGGTTCGAGAAAACCAGCCAAATATTAATGCCGCTGCCAAAGCTGTGATGCCAATAAAAGCAAGTGGTTTAGATAAAATATTATGCAAGTAAATTCTGTGTCTAATTGAAGGAATTCCTGTTTTGTCTAAAGTTTTAATGAAACTAAATAATTCAAAAATGCTTAATGAATTAGGTTTGCTAGAGTTTAGAATTAAGTCATTAATTATGAGGTTGCTTTTAATATTTATAGTTTTATTTGCATTAAAATTTTGACCATTTATTTTAGCATTCTCAAGAACCCATTCACCATCAGATAGTTGAGCCCAATCGGCATCTATTCTTGTCCCAAGTTCTTCACTTGATATTTGTAGAAAAAAAATTGGTCTTTTGATTTTTCCTAAATTTGTATCTAGATATTTCCCTTGTATTAAAATTGTACCTATATTTGATTTATCTCTTAACCATAGACCATCAGTTGAAATTGTTAGTAATTTTTTTCCAGATTTAAAAATTTGTTCATTATGAACTTCATAAATTTTCTGAGTGATTGCTGTAATTGGGTTTAGAAAAAATATGGACATTATGCCTAAAAATACAGGAACTAAAACAATAGTAGTAAATGATTGCCAGATACTAAATCCATTCAACCCAAGAGAGATGAATTCCTGAGACTTCCTTAATTCCAAAAAACAAAATACAGATCCAAAAAGAACTGCGTAAAGAAGTAATTCGTCTGCTCTTGCAGGTAAATTTTCCATAGTAATTATTATTAGATTTCCAATGCCTATATTTTCTTTATCCCTGGCTTTACTATAAAGATCACTAAAGTCAATTACAGAAATTATACCTATCAATATAAGCCAAGTTGATAATATAAATTTTAACAATTTAATTGAAAAGTATTTGACTATAATTATATTTTTTTTAAAAAACATTTTTTATTCTTTAATTCGGAAATTCTTTTTTGTTTCAAAAATTAATGCAAAGGTAACAATAAATAATATAGGAAAAATGGTTATTAAGTAAAACACTATCCAAAAAGAAGGTTCTGTAATAACAACCTTTCTAACCGAAATTAATGAAATTTGAATAATAAGAGCAAAAATTAAAGAAGATATGATTTGAAAATTAAGGGTTTTTGTGTGATCTCTGACATATAAAATCAAAATTAAAGCAACTAGAGGTAAAGTTAAGCTCAATAAAGGTAGACAAATTCTATAGTGACCATCTGCAAAGGATGTTGGATCATTTTCTTTAAATAAATCGAATATTGATTTTTCATTAGAATCTAACCATCTGGATGGGACATTTGCCTTGTTATTGACTATGTTCATTAGATAATTGGAAAAAGATAATTCGCTTGTAATTTTTCCATTTTTGTCTACAACTCTTCTATACCCTTCGGTGAGCTCAAGAATTGGGCCATCATAGCTAAATAAAATACTACCTTCTTTTGCCGAAATATCTATTTCTTGTTTAGGGTCTCTAGTGTCAAAAATAAATATCTCTGACAAGTTATATCTTGAAATTTTTTTTTCAACAAAGATTGTTAATCCAGGTTGTAAGTCTAAGAACACTCCCTCACGCAATAGTATTTGTGAAATATTATTCCTTAATTCAAATTGTTTTGATTTAAATAAATTATAAGATTTAGGTACAACAAAAAAACTCAAAAATAAAAGGAAGATTACATTTAATAAGCAAAAAACAAAAACAGGCTTCATGATTTTTAAGGCATTCATACCAGCAAATCTCATTACCAAAGTCTCTTTGTCTGCATCCATTCTTTGAAACATAATTATCACTGACAACAAAGATCCAATTGGAAAAATCATCATAAGCCATAATGGGCTTGGTAAAAAAGAAAGAATAATAAAGTCTCTCAGTGATGCTCCGTTTTCGATCACTAGATTAATTTGTCTTAGGGATTGAATAAGCCAAATCATTATAAATATTGAGCTAGTTACACTTAGTGTAGTTATTGTTATTTGTCTAAAAATATAATTAAATAATATCATAATTTAATAAGTGCATTTTATTAAAAGTTTTTGTCATTTAATACTATTATTAGTATCATTTTTAAAACATTAATAAATATTATAAAATTAATTTTTTAAATAATTTTCAGGAATTACTTATGAATTTAAATTTAAAAATTAAAAATAAGTTTCAGTGGGGCAAGGATGAAATTTACACAGTTTTAATTAAGGATGATTTAAAAATTGGGTCAGCTCATTTAAAAATTGAAAAAAAAATTAATAATAAAATTCATAACTTTATCCATAACTCTTATTTTAAAGGACACTTTGGTCAAATATTAATAATTAGGGGAAGTAAGTTTCCTTTAATGTTAGTAGGGCTGGGTAGTGGTATATCTAATAATATCAAAGCTGAAAAATTAGGAGGTAAGATTTTCACATCTTTTAAAGCTTCAGGGTTTGAAACTCTTAACTTAATTTGTGAAGGTTTTTTGCCGAAGTCTAATTATAGTAAAACTTTATCAAATATTTTACTAGGAATTAAGCTTAAGAGTTATAAATTTATTAAATACAAGTGTTGTGAAGAAAAAAACAATCCTAGCAAAAAAAATATAAATTTAATTTGTAATAAAAGTATGTTTCTTGAAAGAGATTTTAAAACTAAACAAGCTTTAATTGATGGAATTTTTGAAACTAGAGATTTAACTTCTGAGCCGGCGAATATTTTGCATCCTGAAGAATTTGTTTCGCGTTTGAAGAAGCTAGAAACCTTAAAATTAGAAGTAGAAATATTAGATGAGAAAGAAATGCAACAGTTAGGAATGAATGCTTTGCTTGGCGTGGGTAAGGGTAGCAGTAAAAAAAGTTTTCTAGTTGTTTTGAAATGGAATGGAGGGAAACAGAATGAAAAACCTATATTATACTTAGGAAAAGGAGTGTGTTTTGATTCCGGTGGTATATCTATAAAATCATCCAGGGGCATGGAAGATATGAAATGGGATATGGGAGGGGCTGCAATAGTTGCGGGCGCAATGAAATCAATAGCATTACAAAATGTTCCTAAAAATATTATAGGAGTGATTGGTTTAGTAGAAAATATGCCAGATGGAAATGCTCAAAGACCAGGAGATATAGTAAAGTCTATGTCTGGGAAAACTATTGAAATTTTAAATACTGATGCTGAAGGTAGGCTTGTATTAGCTGATGCAATACATTTTTCAATAAATAAATTCAAACCTAAATTTATAATTGATCTTGCCACATTAACAGGAGCTATTATTATAGCACTTGGTCACGAGAGGGCAGGCTTGTTTTCTAACGATAAAAAATTATCAGAAAAAATTATTTCTATTGGAGAGAGTACTGGTGATTTGGTATGGAAAATGCCATTAGATTTTAATTATAGTAAATTACTGAAAAGTGAAATTGCTGATTTAAAAAATATAGGAACTTCAGCAGGTTCTGCTATTCAAGCTGCTTGCTTTATTAATTCCTTTGTTGGCTCTACTTCATGGGCACATCTTGATGTTGCAGGAATGGTTTGGAATAATAAATCTTCAGAAATTTCTCCTGCAGGAGCAACAGGCTGGGGGGTAAAATTACTAGTTGAGATGTCAAAAAAATAAAGAAATTTATTTTTGTTTAAATTTAATTATTTTTTTGATATTGAGTTTCTAATAAATCACTTTTGATTAAGGAAAAGCAGAATGCAAAGAACACTTTCAATTATTAAGCCAGATGCTACAAAAAGAAATCTTATTGGGAAAATTATTGCAAAACTTGAAAATGCAGGTTTAAAAGTTGTGGCTCAGAAGAGGGTCCAATTAACAGAACAACAGGCAAAGGATTTTTATGATGTGCATAAAAATCGACCTTTTTATAAGGATCTTGTCAATTTTATGATATCAAACCCTGTTATACTTCAAGTTTTAGAAGGGAAGGATGCTGTTAATTTAAACAGAAAAGTTATGGGTGCAACTAATCCAGAAGAAGCTGAAGAGGGAACTATTCGAAAAGAGTTTGCTTTAAGTATTGAGGCTAATTCAGTTCATGGATCAGATTCTGAAGAAAATGCAAAAAAAGAAATCGCCTACTTTTTTTCAGAGATGGAGATATTTAAATGAGAAAAATTGCCATCAATGCTAAAATAATTGCTACTATAGCAGATGAAATTTGAAGAAACCTAATAAACCCAACATAAGTTTCATAATGGCTTTGATCTTCCTTTGTTTTTAATTTTACACTCATTTGAACACCATATTATTTTTAAATATGATTGATATACCTTTATTTAGTTTTAATTTCAATTCAAAAATTTAAGAAACTATTACATAATAATACTAAATGATTTGAAGTAAAAAACACTATATAATAGATATAAATATTTATTAATTTAGGTTGGCTGATGTATAGATTATTTTTTTTATTTATTTTATTTTTTAACCTTTATCCAGAAATTGTTTATGCAGAAATAAATGGTTGTAATCCAGTTTGGTCAATTGAAAATATAGAAATTGATGAAAAAAATATAAATCCTTCAAAAGCTAAAAATGACGCAGAAAGAAATGCAACTTTATCAGCTTTTAAAAGCTTATTAGACAGGATTGTTGTTACCCCTTTGGGAGAAACTGAAATAGCTTATCCTAGTATTGAAAATGAAATTATTGAAAGTATGGTTAACTTTAAATTAGTAAAAAATGAAACAACACTTTCTAATAGATATCTTGCTAATTTAAGTTTTTGTTTTATTCCTGACAAAGTTGCAAATTACCTGGTTATGAATAATTTTTCATGGTCAGAATTAACCTCCAGACCTATAATTATTTTACCTGTATGGCAAAATAAATTTGGAAGTCGCTTATGGAGAGATCCAAACCCTTGGAAAAATGCTTTTATAGAAAACATAGAACTTCATAACGGATTATCAAATTTAATAATACCAATAAATAGAATTGGGGTTGAGCGAAGTATAGATAGCAAGCTTGCATTAATGCAGGATAGGAGTTCAATTTCTAGAGCAATTAAAAGAGGAGGTGCGACTAGAGCATTAATTGCTATTGCTGAAATTAAAGAAAATGAAATGTCTAATTTAAATTCACTAAATATAAAGGTGTTACTTTTTAATGAAAATGGAGATAATCAAGGTTTGCTGTATGAAAAAAATACTTTTATAGATATATCAAAACTATCTCAGCTGCTTATAGAGGAATCTCAAGAAATTATTTCTTCAATGGAAATGAGATGGAAACAAGCAAATATTTTTGATGGGAAGTTGGTCAGTGAAATAACAGTTTTTATTAATGCAAATAACGCTTTTGAGTGGGTGAATGGAAAGAGAAAACTTGAAAACCTACCTGGTGTAAAAAAAATTAGAACTGAGTCAATTAATAATAATGGCGGTTATGTTAGATTATGGGTTATGGGAGGGGTTCAAAGGCTAGTTTCAATTATAACTGAAAAAAACCTACCTGTCTCAGGATCTAGAGAAAATTTAATATTTAATGCAGGTAAACTTTGATAGAAAAAATTTACAAAAAACAGAATCTTTTGGATTTACCAGTTATAAAAAACTTTTCATCTGATGAATTTTTTATTAATAAATCTAATAAAGTTTCTTATAACATTATAAAACTTTGGCCACATCAATATCAAAACACAAATTTTGTTTCCATATATGGACCTCGCAAATGTGGTAAAACCCATTTAGTTAATATCTGGGCAAAAAAAAATAATGCTTTAATTTTTAATAGTATTTCTAAAAAAAATTTTAATCAAAAATACAAAATTAATTCATTTGTTTTTGAAAATGTTGAATTTTGTTCCAATTGGCCTGAGATGTTAATGTTTAATTTTATTAATGATTTAAAAGCTTCCAATGGTTTTCTATTAATTACTTCAAATAAACGTTTGGATAAGTTCGAATGGTCGCTAAAAGATTTAATTTCTAGATTTAAATCTTTTACTAGCATTGAAATTAAAAAACCAAATCAAAATTTACTTAAAAAAATTATGATAAAGCAATTTAATGATAGGCAGTTGTCTATCAATATTGAAGTTGTTGAATATATTTTAAGAAGAATTAGAAGGTCCTATAAGTCAGTTTCAGATATGGTAGAGTTGATAGATAAATTTTCGCTTGAGGAGAAAAGCCCTCTAACTATTCCTTTGGTTAAAAAAGCTTTGTCAAATTTTTAATAAGATAGTAATCTACTTTATTGGGAAAATTATTATTTTATTATTTTTAGATGCTATCCCCAATTTTCCAGAGCAAATTTCAATCGCAAGTTTTCCAAAAATTTTTTTTCTCCAACCTCTTAATGAATTCAAACCATTCTTTTTTCCACTAGCTATCTTTTCTAATTCTGATGATGAGGCTATTAGCTTTGGCGCCACTTTTTCATTTTCAGAAACATATTTTAATAGTACTCTTAGTAATTCAATATTGGCCTCTGATTTGATTTTTTTAAATGGTTCTTTAGCTAATGGCCATTGATTACTAGGAACTTTCTCTGCTATATTTATCACTTTAATTAATTCGGGTATAAACTTATTTTTCGAATTTTGAAAATTTCTAATATTTTTAAATTTTGAAATTTCATTTGGGTTTAAAATTGCAATATCTGATAATATTTCATCTCTAATAATATAATTTTTAGGAACGTTTTTTTCTATGGCTAATTTTTCCCGCCAGGAAGCTAAAAATTTAATTTTATTTAAAACACTTCTTTTGTTTGTTTTTAGTTTAATTTTTTTCCACACATTATCTGGATCAACTTTATAATGGTTGATGTTAGATAAGCCTTTCATTTCTTCTTTAATCCATGAGTATCTATTAGTTCTGTCAATTTCCTCTTTCAATAATTTGTATATTTTTACTAAATATTTTACATCTTTTATTGCATATTCAATTTGTTCTTTTCTCAAAGGTCTAATTGACCAATCAGAAATTCTTGAAGATTTATCAAGCTTAATATCTAAAAGTTTCTTAACTAAATTTTCATAACTTATTTGATCTCCAAACCCACAAACCATTGCGGCAATTTGTGTGTCATAAACTGGTGTTGGTAGTTTATTATTAAAATTATAGAAAATTTCCATGTCTTGCCTTCCAGAATGCATGACTTTAATCGGACTTTTCTTATTAAAAAGGTTCCATAATGATTTTAAATTGATATTACTAGCTAAAGGATCTATTATTATAATATTTTTTTCGCTAGCTAATTGAATTAAACATAGTTTTGAGAAGTAGGTTGTTTCTCTAATGAACTCAGTATCTACAGCAATGAATTTTTCATGTTCAAACTTTTTTATTACATTTTCTAATGTTTCGGTATTATTGATAATTGAATGCATTTAATGACTGCGTTGAAAAAAATGAAAAACTTTAAGAAATAGAATATATATTTTATACTTTGACTAACTTGATGAAACAAATAAAAACTATAATTTATTTAATAACTTTTTTATATCCACTTGTTTGTGTAGGATTACAACCACACATTGGTCATTATAAGATGACCATGGGTTATTCACAAAAAGACACTGGCATTTTAAATATAGAAGGTAAATCTATATATAAACTGGAAAAGAATTGTTCTGGATGGGATTCAACAGAAGAACTTGCAATAATCTTTGAGTTTAATGAGGGTAATAAGAGCACACTTTTATCTACATGGACAACTTTTGAAACTTTTTCCGGCAATGCTTATAATTTTGAATTAGCAGAAAAAATTAATGATTTTAATAGTGAAAATTATTATGGTTTTGCAAATTTATCCATGAATGATTCTGAAGCAAAATATTTTTCAACTGATAGTGATGGCTCTATAATTGAGAATACAATAGAGATAAAACATGAGATAGAGTTTCCTATGAAGCATCTTATAAACATTATTCAAAATGCAAAAAAGAAAAATAAAGTTTTTCAATCAAAAGTATTTTTAGGTTCAGAAATTGAACAAAATTATAAAATTGTTACCGCTATTATAGGTGAGGAAAAGCAATCTAATTTAAAGTTTGAAGGCAGCCAAGAATTAAATAATTTATACTGGCCAATTAATTTAGGATATTTTGATCCTTTAAACAAGACTGGTGAGCCAGAGTTTGAGATTTTTGCTAAACTTCATGAAAATGGAGTGATTACTAATTTAAGTGTAGATTATGGTGATTTTTCAATCAATTCTGAGATAATTAAATTTGAATTAGTATCCAATTCTAATTGTTAACAATTATTCTGATTAAGCCACGCTGCTCCTCTAACACCACTGGAATCTCCAAATTTAGCTTTACTAATTTTAGTTTTAATTTTATCAGAGAAAATCCACTTTTCCCATAACTTCGGAATGTCTTTGTATAATCTATCAATATTAGACAAACCACCTCCTAAAATGATTATTTCTGGATCAAAAATATTAATAATTAAAGCTAAACATCTTGAAATTCTATTAATTAATTTATCAATAATAATTTTTGATGGGATGTCGTTTTCTTTGTCTCTATTTGCAATTTCTTTTAAAGATAGTTTTACTTTATTAATTTGAGCGAATTCTTTTTCAATTGATGGTCCAGAAATAAAAGTTTCTATACAATTGCTTAACCCGCACCAGCATTCTTTTACTTGAAATTCTTGTTTATTAATCCATGGTAGGGGATTATGTCCCCATTCTCCTGCAATTCCATTAAATCCTTTTATAATTTTTTTGTTTAAAACTAAACCCGCTCCTACTCCAGTACCGATAATAACACCAAAAACACTTTTATAATTTGCTCCAGCCCCATCAATCGCTTCAGAAATAGCAAAACAATTTGCATCATTTTCTATAAAAACATCTTTACACATTAGTTTACTTAAATCTTGAATTAATGGTCTACCATTTAGCCAGACTGAGTTACCATTTCTTACAACATTATTAAATGGAGAAATCGAACCTGGAATGCCAATTCCAACCGTTTTTTGAACACCAATTTTTTTTTCTAAATCATCTACCAAGTATGTAATTATGTCAGTTGTTTTTTTATAATCATTTCTGGGTGTAGGTGCCCTTTTACGATAAATAAATTCGCCTTGGGAATTTAATGCTGCAATTTCAATTTTAGTTCCACCAAGATCTATTCCTATTTGAAACGGATTAGGCATCAATTGTTATTTAATTTTTGCTTCTTTAAAAATAACATGTTTACGAGCACGAGGATCGTATTTCTTTAGTTCCAGTTTTTCCGGTTTTGTTCTAGGGTTCTTTTTGGTTACATAAAAAAAACCAGTATCTGCAGATGAAACCAATTTGATTTGTATAGTAGCTGGCTTTGCCAATATTGCCTCCAATAAATATAATTAAGGTAAATGCAATACAAAATAAATTATGTCAAGAAAACTATAAATAATTAATGTTATTTTTTATTTCTTGTATTTCTTTTATTCTTGGGAGCTTTACCTTTATCTTTAATTAAATTAATAGCCATATCTAATGTATAGTCTTCAGTATTTTTGTTTTTAGGGATACTTGCACGTAAGTTTTTATATTGAACATAGGATCCAAATCTTCCAGATTTGATCTCAACGGCTCCTCCCTCTGGGTGAGATCCTAAATTTATAATGGGAGGGGATTTGCTTATTTTGTCTTGTATCAAGTCATTGGCATGATTTAATCCAATTGTTAAAACAGTGTCATCCTGAGGCAATGACACGTAAATTGATCCAAATTTAATATAGGGACCATATCTTCCTATACTAGCAACAATTTGCTTATTCTCACCCGCAGGAATACCTAATTCACGAGGCAAATTTATTAGAGCTATTGCTTTAGACAGGTCGATAGAATTGACATCTATATTTTTAGGGATACTAATCCTTTTAGGTTTTTGATCATTTCCCAGTTGAAGGTATAATCCATAAGGTCCATTCTTTAAATAAATTGTTTCATTAGAAGATGAATCTATCCCAATAGTTTTTTCATCCAAACCTGAAATACCATTTTCATCATTACTGCTTTCAAACTTTGAAATTTGTCTAGTGAATTTACACTCAGGATAATTTGAACAGGCTATAAATGAACCAAATTTACCTAATTTTAAACTTAGCAAGCCATTTTCACATTTAGGGCAATCTCGATTAATTGATCCATCAGTTTTAGTCTCAAATAAATAATTTGATAAAACCTTTTCGATTGTTTCAACAACATCAGTTCTTTTTATTTCTGTTGTATTTTCAACCGCTACTTTAAAGTGCTTCCAAAATTCAGATAAAAATTCCTTCCAATTTAATTTTCCTTCAGAAACTTCATCAAGCTTTTCTTCTAAATCAGCAGTGAAAGAATACTCAACATATTTTTCAAAGTAATTTGTTAAAAAAGTAGTTACTATTCTACCTCTGTCATCAGCAAAGTAACGATTACTTGATTTGAAAACATAGCCTCGATTTTGTATTTTTTCTAAAATGCTTGCATAGGTCGAAGGTCTTCCAATTCCTAACTCTTCAAGTTTTTTTATTAAACTTGCATCTGTATATCTTGGCTCTGGTTGAGTAAAGTGCTGATCTTTAATTAAATCTAGTAATATGATTTTATCATTCAATTTTACCTTGGGAAGAGTATTTTCAAGTTTTTCGTTGTCCTCATCATTACCAATAATTGTTTTATTTTCTTTATATACTTTTAAATAACCTAGAAAATCGGTATTGGATCCATTAGCTCTTAAAACAATCTCTTCATCAGGTTTTGAGTTATATGAATTTGAAATTTCAATGACAGTTTTGTTAATAATTGCAGAAGACATTTGGCTTGCAATAGTTCTTTGCCAAATTAGATTATAAATTTTATATGTATCATTATCTAAGAAGCTTTTGATTTTTTGAGGCTCCCTAGATAATAAAGTTGGTCTAATGGCCTCATGGGCCTCTTGTGCGTTTGCGACTTTTGATTTATATATTCTAATTGTTTTTGAACAAAATTTATCTCCGTATTCATTTTTTATAAAATCTATAGTTTGGTTAATGGCTTCTTTTGATAGCTGAACACTATCAGTTCGCATATAAGTAATCAAACCTGTTGTTTCAGACCCAATATTTAAGCCTTCATAAAGCTTTTGGGCCGCTTTCATTGTTCTAGAAGCAGAAAAACCTAAATTTTTACTTGCCTCTTGCTGAAGTGTAGAGGTAGTAAAAGGTGCCTTTGGGTTCCTTTTCTCTTTAGTGTTTTTTAAATTAGAAACTTTGAAAGAATGTGAATTGATAATACTTAATGCTTCATTTGCAAGATTTTCATTTGAAATACTTAATTTGTTTAATTTTTTTCCTTTTAAAATAATTAGTCTTGCGTTAAAAGAAGATCCTTCATCAATGCATACTTTAGCATCTATTGACCAATACTCCTCTGGATTAAATGTTTCAATGCTAGATTCTCTTTCGCAAACTAATCTTAGTGCAACTGATTGAACTCTACCTGCTGATTTTGCACCTGGCAATTTTTGCCATAATACTGGTGAAAGCTTAAAACCGATTAAATAATCTAAAGCGTTTCTAGCTAAGCTTGCATTAACTAACTCGCTATCAATGGACCGAGGATGTTGAATGGCTTCAATGACAGAATTTTTAGTAATTTCATGAAAAACAATTCTTTCAACTGGAATTTTATCAAGTAATTTTTTTTGCTCTAGTAATTCGAGAACATGCCAAGATATAGATTCACCCTCTCTATCTGGATCTGTCGCTAAAATTAATTTTTCAGCATCTCTTAATGATTCTTTAATTTGTTTTAAAAATTTATTAGCTTTATCTAAAATTTCCCAATTCATAGAAAAATCTTTTTCAGGATCCACACCATTTTTGTTAAGGAGATTTCTTATATGTCCAACTGTAGCTAATACTTCATAATCTTTGCCTAAATATTTATTTATTGTTTTGGCTTTGGCTGGAGATTCTACCAAGACGATTTTCATGTAATTCTATCCGTTAAATTAAATAAAAATATCAAACGATTTATATTTTATAAAAACAAAATATTTCATTGCGCAAGAGAAATGCCATTGTTCGCGAGATTCGTCAATATATAAAAATCTATAATTATATAAATTATTACTATTTGGATAATATATTTGTTTCTTTCCCTTGCAATAATCTAAAAATATTATCTTTGTGTCGGAAAGTGGTAATTAGAAAAACAATAAAAAAAGAGATTGAAAGATTAATGTTGAATAAAATTAATATTGGTAAAGGTATACAAAAAATAGAAATTAAAGATGATAAAGAAGATTTTTTAAACAATAATGCAATTATAACCCAAGAAATTAAGATAATAGATCCAAGAAATACATTTAATGCCAATAAGCTCCCTAATATTGTAGCAACACCTTTACCACCATTAAATTTTAACCAAATCGGAAAACAATGACCTAAAACCACAGAAACCAAAGCTAAACATAGTGCAATATCACTTAAATTGTTTAGTGAAATTATTAATATCATTTTTATAGATAGATATCCTTTAAAACCATCACAAAATAAAACTAATAAAGCTAGTTTTTTATTTCCAGTTCTTAAAACATTAGTAGCACCTATGTTACCACTGCCAATTTTTCTAATATCCCCATAACCATTTAATTTAGAAAAAATTAGCCCAAAAGGGATTGAACCAATTAAATAGGGAAAAATTATATAGATGATTATAATTAAAAAATTATTTTCTAGCATTTATGTTTTCAATTTGCTGTTTAAAAAAATATTTTTACCATTACTCCAGCAACCTATAACTTCACTTTGCATTTTTATACCTTCAAAACAAGTATTTGATGAAAGAGATTGCATTTGTGAACCCTTAACAGTCCATTGAGATTCTAAATCAATTAAAGTTAGGTCTGCAGGAGCTCCTTCACTTAATTTTCCAGCATTTAGATTCAATACTGAAGATGGACCACTCGTGAGAAGTTTAATTGCTTGAATTAAAGACACTTGTTTTTTGTGAAATAATGTCAATGTGGCTGATAATAGAGTTTCAAGACCTAGAGACCCTGGTTTTGCTGATGAAAATGGAAGAATTTTATTGTCTCTGTCTATAGGTACATGATCAGAACAAATAGCATCAATGGTTCCATCTTTAATACCTTCAATTATTGCAAGTCTATTCTCTTCATCTCTTAATGGCGGAGATAACTTAAACCTAGTATCATAATCCATTAAAGATTTATCATTGAGAATAAAGTAGTTTGGTGAAGTATCACAAGTAATCCTTAAACCTTCTCTTTTGGCATTTTTGATACAATTTACTGCCTCTTTGGTAGAAATGTGTGAAACATGATATTTTCCTCCAAAAGATTTAAGTAATTGAATGTCTCTTTGAATTAACATTGCCTCAGTAATTGCAGGAGCTCCTCTTAATCCTAATCTAGTTGCAATTTCACCAGAAGTTGCTTCAGTCTCAGATGATAGTTCAGGTATATCTGCATGTTGTATTATCGGTAGAGAGAACATTGAAGAATATGATAAAATTCTTTGCATAATAAGGGGATTATAAATAGGATTTTCTGCATTTGAAAACCCCACTACTCCAGCCTCCGAAAGAAGTCCAAGTTCAGCCATTTCCTGATCTTTTAAACCTTTAGTCGCGGCGCCGTAGATGAATAATTTTGACAAGCCAATAGATTCTGCACGAAGTTTCAAACTGTCAACCATTGAAGAATCATCAAGGCAAGGATTAGTATTTGGAAGACACGCTAATGAGGTTATGCCGCCGCGAGAAGCTGATCTCAAAAGACTTTCTAAACTTTCAACATGAGGTTCACCAGGGTCACGACTTGTAACTCTTAAGTCAATAATTCCGGGAATCAATATTGTTTTTTTTAGAGAAATAGTTTTTGTACCTTTGGACGGAATGATTTTATCAGGATTTTCTATTAATTTTATAAATTTATCCTTGACTAAGACATCACGAAAACCATCAAAATTTGTTTCAGGGTCAATAACATTAACATTTTTGAATAATATATCACTCATTTAAATTTTTTCTAATTTCATATAACATTTCAAGACAAGCCATTCTAATGGACACTCCCATTTCTACTTGGTCGTTAATCAAACTTCTTTCATTGTTATCAGCTAATAAAGAGTCTATTTCTACCCCTCTATTCATTGGTCCAGGGTGCATTATTAGGACATCTTTAGAAGCATTTTTTAATTTTTTTTCATTAATTCCAAAAAGATGATGAAATTCCCTTCTGCTAGGTGTTTCTGTTCCATTCATTCTTTCAGATTGCAACCTAAGAATCATAACTATGTCAGCTTTTTTTATACCATCATCAAGATTTGAAAAAATATTTACACCCATTTTATCAATGTCTTTAGGTATAAGGGTAGGAGGAGCAATAATACTCACATTTGCCCCTAAAGTCTTTAATAGTAAAATATTAGATCTGGCTACTCTACTATTTGAAATATCACCACAAATTGAAACATTTAAATTTTCAAAATTTCCTTTTTTTCTCCTTATCACAGCTGCATCTAATAATGCTTGCGTAGGGTGCTCATGCCTTCCATCTCCTGCATTAATTATAGAACTTTCAACATGCTTTGATAGCATAAGAGCAGTACCAGAGTTTGGATGGCGTAAAATTAAAAAATCTGGTTTCATCGCATTCAATGTTGAGGCTGTATCAATTAAAGTTTCTCCTTTTTTGATTGATGAGTTTGCAACAGAAATATTTAAAACTTCAGCTGATAAACTTTTTGCTGCGATTTCAAATGATGCTTTCGTTCTTGTTGAATTTTCAAAAAAAAGATTTATCACCAACTTCCCTTTTAAGGTTTCTAATTTTCTTTTTTTTCTAACGTTCAAAAAAAAATCTGATCTTTTAAGTATTTTTAAGATTTGCTTAGATGACATTCCTTCAATTCCAAGGAGATGAATATTAGGTGACATTATATGATTAGATGGTTTCATTTCTTATTTTGTTATTATAAAGATCTAAAGCAGACTGTAAAATCCATGAAGCGACAATTGAATCTTGCTTTTGTTCTCTTTTTTTTCTACTTAATTTTGAGTTAATCATCATTTTATCAATTGCAACGGAAGATAATCTTTCATCATAAAAGCAAATTGGTATATCGTAAAGCTTCAAAAATGCATAAGCAAAATCTCTTGTAGAATCACATCTAGGTCCTTCTGAACCATTCATGTTTAAAGGCCAGCCGATTATAAATCCACCGACCAATTCTTTATTAATTGCTTTTATTAATAATTTTGCTATATAACTAAAGGTTTTTCTTTCCAATAACATGAAGGGGCTTGCTATTTTTAATCCCTTGTCACTAATGGAAACACCAATTTTTTTATCGCCTAAATCTAACCCAATAACCCTATAATTCTTTGGAATTGATGAAAAAAACTTATCAGTATTGCAGATAGTCATTTCTAATGGTAACAGATTTACGTAACAATAAAATATTTTAATCGGTAAAATTTATGTCTATAGATAAAAAGATTGTTTCTAATGTTGCTGATTTAGCAAAATTGAAACTCAATGACTCTGATTTAGAAACTATTTCTAAAGAACTATCCAAGGTATTGACATGGATTGAAAGTTTAAACGAAGTAGATACTTCTAGTGTAGAGCCTATAGCCAATATTATAGGACAGAAATTGTCATTTAGAGAAGATGAAGTAACAGATGGAAATTACCAAGAAAAAATTCTTAAAAATGCTCCTGAAAAATCAAGTGGATTTTTTGTTGTGCCAAAGGTTGTAGAATGAAAGAAATTTTAAATTTATCATTAACAGAAGTGAGAGATTCTTTAGATAAGGGTGAGTTTTCTGCTGTTGAATTAGCCCAAACATATATAGATGCTTCTCTAGAAGTTAAAGAGCTCAATTGTTATAACACTTTCACACCAGAACACGCATTGAAAATGGCAAAAACTTCTCAAGAAAAATTAGATAAAGGAGAAGGCCGATTGTTAGAAGGCATACCTATAGCTGTCAAAGACCTCTTCGCAACGGATGGTATTCTAACAACTGCAAGCTCTAATATTTTAGGTAACTTTACCCCAAATTATGAGTCTACTGTAACAAAAAATTTATGGCAATCAGGCGCTGTTTTGTTGGGAAAGTTGGGTTGTGATGAATTTGCGATGGGATCTTCTAATGAGACTTCATCATTTGGAAGCGTCATTAACCCTTGGACAAAAGATCAATATTCCAAATTATCACCAGGCGGTTCTTCTGGAGGGTCAGCTTCAATTGTTTCTGCAAGAGGCTCATTAGCCTCTGTCGGAACAGATACAGGTGGCTCTATAAGGCAACCTGCTGCTTTTTGTGGAGTAACTGGTATTAAACCTACTTATGGAAGGTGTTCTAGATGGGGTAT
>MDSZ01073519.1_pt1 | contig 21691 bp, 19 predicted proteins | sample 811201 | NCBI WGS metagenome assembly MDSZ01 (sample SAMN05326647, study PRJNA326480) | marine metagenome | isolation source: seawater | place: Indian Ocean: North | collected 2010 | reverse complement strand
CCACGTTGATAGGCTGGATGTGGAAGCACAGTAATGTGTGTAGCTGACCAGTACTAATAGCTCAATTGGCTTGATTTATGCACTGAAAAAAATTTTTTAAGATATTAATCTAAAATGAAAACATTTAGATATTTAAATAATCTAATTTAAAGTAAACCTGATTCAATTTTTAACTTTTAAAATTTAAAATATTTAATTAAATTTTTATGAAAAAAAAAAATAAGAATAGGTATAGTTCAAGGAAGACTCTCAAATAAAGTAAATAACTTAATACAATCTTTTCCAAAAAAAAACTGGATAAAAGAATTTGGGATAGCAAAAAAAATCGGATTTGATGGTATAGAATTTATTTTTGATAGCTTAAATAGCCCATTATTATCAAATAGGGGCAGGGATAAAATTAAAAAAATTCAATCTCAGACCAATCTTGATATTTTTTCTATAAGTTGTGATTATTCAATGTTTAAACCACTTTTTGGGAAAACCAAAAAAAAAACCACTCAAGTAGCATTGAAGTTGTTAGAAGTATGTCATGAGCTAGGCATTCCTAGGTTAGCACTATCTTTAGAGGATAACAGTGCCTTACTTAATAAAACTCATGTTAAAGAAGCAATTAATTCTTTAAAAATAATTACAAAAAAAGCCAAAAAATATGGTTTAATAGTATCTCTCGAAACATCTTTAAGTGTAATAAATATTAAAAATTTATTAAAAAAAGTTGATAGCAAGATTTTAAAGATTAATTTTGATTTAGGTAATAGTTGTTCTCTGGGAGAGGACACACCACAGGCAATTTTAGAATTGAATAGTCTTATTCATAGTATACATATTAAAGATCGTAATATACTTTTTGGTACCACAGTGCCATTTGGAAAAGGAGATGTTGATTTTAATGAATGTTTTAAATCTTTAAAAATGATTAATTTCAAAGGAGACATTGTAATTCAAGGTGCCAGAGGCAAAAATCATATAAGGACTGCGCAAAATTATCTAAAATTTGTGAAAAGATTAATAAAAAATAATAATTTAAAGTGAATAAAGATATAAAATTAAAAAATAAAATTGCCATAGTAACTGGAGTCTCAGGAGATATTGGACAAGCTATTTTAAAAGCTTTATCTGCAGAAAATATAAAAATTATAGGTATTAGCTCTGATAATAAGAAAAGAGAAAAAATTATTAAAAAATTAAAAAAAGACAAGAACGTTTTAGACATAATAAAATGTGATTTATCCAATGATAAAAAAATCGAAAAAGTTTGTAGACAGATAATCAGAAAATATAGAAATATTAATATATTAATTAATAATGCAGCCTCTTTAAGTCTAAAAAATCTTGAAAAATTTAATAGTCAAGAAATAAAAAATCTCTTTAATGTAAATATTTTGGCACCTATTTTTTTAACAAAATATTTTATTAAAAAAATGAAAAAAGCTAAAAACGGCAGAGTCATAAATATATGTTCTTCTAGCTCATATCATGGAGGGGGTAAAGAAGGTCATACAATTTATAGTTCTACTAAGCATGCGCTACTTGGTTTTTCAAGAGCTCTAGATGAAGAGGTCAGAAAACTTAATATTAGAGTTTCTACTATTTCCCCTGCAGGTGTTGATACGCAAATGATGAAGAAAAGATTAAAAAATTCAAAAGATATTAATAAAGATTCTTTAATGACAACTAAAGAGGTTTCAGATGCACTGATATATTTATTAAAATCTAATGGCAGAGGTATAGTCTACGAAATGAGACTGTCAAGAATGCTAAGATAATTTATATATAAATGTTAGATACAAAAAAATTTCAATTTGGAGCAATTGTAACTGTAAGATCCTCATCTAGCAGACTTGAAAATAAGTGTTATAAAAAAATATTCGAGGATATTTCTTTAATTGAGGCTGTAATTGATAGAGCAAAAAAAATTAAAGCAAAAGTTATAGTTGCAACTTCTGAAGAATCTTCAGATGATAGAATTGAAAAAATAGGTTTAAATAAAAATGTAAGTGTTTTTCGTGGTAGTTTACAAAACAAAATCCACAGATGGTACTCATGTTTTGAGGAATATAACTTAGACTATGCAATGCTCATTGATGCTGATGATCCGACGTTCAGCTTCTCTTTAATGAATGAGGCATTAAAAAAGTTATCAAAACTTGATGCAGATATTATTTTAGGTTCTGAAAATCTTTTACCAGGACTTCTTACTTATGGTATATCAAAAAATGGAATAGGAAAATTATATTTAACAGCAAAAGATTATTCTACCAACACGGATATAATCGATATTTTTTTAAAAAGAGCAAATTTGAAATCAATAAAAATTAGTCCAACTAATGAACAAGAATATTATAATAATATAAGATTGACTATTGATTATCCAGAGGATTTGGATTTCTATAGAAAAGTTTATAAAGGAATATCTTATCTTGAAACATCAACAAAAATTATTAAGTTTATTAAAGATAATAAGCTTGCAGAAATAAACTGGTTTCGAAATAACGATTTTAAACAAAATCAAAAAAATTTTAATGAAAAAATGATTAGATATGAATAAATTTGGCAAATACATTGGTAATGAATTAAATTATATAAAAAGATATTTAGATACTGAAAACCCTGAAAATAAAAACTACCCTTGGGTTCAAAAATTTGAGGAGAAGTTTTTAGACATATCTGGTTCTAAGTATGCAATAGCTGTAAATTCGGCTACATCTGGATTACATTCCGCACTAGAAGCTTGTGATTTAAATCCAGGAGATGAAGTTATTTCACCAGGCTTGACAGTAGTCATGAATTCATTTGTAACACTAGCTGGAAATTATGTTCCTGTATTTGCAGACGTGAACCCCAAAACTTGGAATATTGATATTGAAACAATACTACCGAAAGTTACAAAAAAAACTAAAGTAATAATGCCAGTATCTCTATTTGGACTTCCAGTAGATATCGAACCTATAATTAAATTTGCAAGTAAAAATAATATTAGAGTTATTGATGATAGTGCAGAAACAATAATGGGAATTTACAAAAATAAATTTGCAGGCTCTCATGCAGATATTGCTGTTTACAGTTTTGAGAATAAAAAACATATGACATCTGGTGGAGAAGGTGGAATGGTAATTACTTCTAATGAAGATCTTGCTGTGAAAATTAGGCAACATTCTGGGATAGGATATAAAAATCTAACAGCATCTACAGGAAGAATAAGCCTAGCTTCCTCAGAATTTCAAAATCCAAATTATAAAAGACATAATGTGCTTGGACTAAATTATAGAATGACTCCTTTGACTGCATGTATTGGACTTGCCCAACTTGAGAGAATTAATGAATTAGTTGAGAGAAGAAAAAAAGTTGCGAGTTTTTTTTTGGAAGCTGTTAATAATTGTGAATGGATGATACCACAAGAAAGTATTAATGACGCCAATCACACTTATTTAACTGTAGGTTTTAAATATCTTGGTGAAGAGCAAAGATCAATTAAATGGAAAAGTTTTTATGACCAATATACATCAAATGGTGGAGATGGGTTTTATAGTGCATGGATGAATCCATATTTAGAAAATGCTTTAAATGGCAAAACTTTTGGAGATACGTTGTGTAAAGAAGGATTGTGTCCAATTGCAGAGGATTTACAAAAAAAACTAATGTTATTTAAAACAAATTATCGAAATTTAGAGCAAGCTGAATATCAAGCACAATTATTATCGTCTTTAATTGACAAAATTGGAAGAAACTAAATTAAATTAAATTAATTAAAATCTATTAATTAAATTTTCAAATATACTTTTTATAAAAAAGTATATTTATGTTCATTTATACTTTGATTTAAAAAATTTCATAAATTTTTTTAATAGAATTTTATTTGAGCATGCAATGATTTGACCTTTTGATAAATCATTTTTTCCCTCCCAATTAACAACTACACCTCCAGCTTTTTTAATAATAGGTAATACTGGTAAAATATCTACTTGCTTTAATCCTGACTCAATTATTATATCTATTTTACCTTCTGCAAGTAAACAAAAATTATAAGCATCAACACCTGTAATTTTAAAAAAATAGGGATAATTTTTAAAAAATTTATAAATCTTTAGGTTTATAAAGGTATGTATTGAATTGGTAATTAACTTAGATTTTTTTAAATCTGTAACTTTAGATGTTTGAATCTTTTTAATCTTTTTAAAATTAACAGAAAATGCTCCATCATCATTAGAGAAGAAGCTTTTTTTTAGTCTTGGAAAATTTGCTAACCCAAAAATAGGTTTTTTTTTAAAATAAAGTGAAATAAGATTGCTCCAAGTTGGTTGACCAGTTAATAAAGCTTTAGTGCCATCAATGGGATCAAGTATCCATTCAAATTCTGATTTAGTAATTTTATTATTAAATTCTTCACCTTTAATTGAATGCTTTGGAAATTTGTTTTCTATTTTTTTTCTTAGAATTCTCTCTAAATTTAGATCAAATTTAGTGACTGGATCCATTCCTAGTTTTTTTTTGGATAAAAATTCTATTTTGCTATTCATTATTTTATTATTTTCAACCTCAATCGCTTTAAGAAGTGTATGTTTGGCAAACTGTAAAAACTCTTTTGATTGAACTTTATTCACGTAATTTTCTTATTTTTTAAACTTTTAAAAGATATATCTTTTCGAATTATAATGTATATTAAAATATTAATTTTATTTACATAAGTTCTTAAAAAATTTATATAAAATCAATGTCTAAAGAATTAATTAATAAATACTTCGCCCAAACTTCTAGTGTTATTTCTAAATTAAGTGAGTTTGACGACAAAATTATTTTATTTGCAGAATCAATATTTAAAAGAAGAGGCAAAAATAAAATTTTAGTTGTAGGTAATGGTGGATCTTCAGCAGATGCAGAACATTTTGTTGGTGAGCTAACTTGTACATACAATTCTAGATCTAGAGGAGCTCATTCAGCAATTTCTTTGAGTGCATCATCTCCAGGATTAACAGCATGGGGAAATGATTTTGGATTTGAAACATATTTTGAGAGACAGGTTAAGGCTCATGGAAGAGAAGGAGATTTGTTGGTTTGTATTTCAACAGGTGGTGGCGATACAGTATCGAAAGCATCGATGAATATAGTTCATGCAGCAATTGAAGCAAAAAAATTAGGTATGGAAATTATTTCATTGATTGGAAAAGGTGGCGGAGAATTAAAAAAACTGTCAGATATAAATTTTCACATACCTTCGAACAAAACTTCTTTTATTCAAGAGGCTCATATGTCAATTTTGCATTGCGTTTGTGAAATGTTAGATCAAATGGAAGGTTAAATTATGAAATTATATGCTGATGGTCCAACTTTAGATGAAATTAATACTTTAGAAGTTGATGGATATACTTTTAATCCATCTTTGTACAAATCACTAGGAGCAGAAGATTATTTAAAATTCTCAGATAAAATTTCAAAAAAAATTAGATCAAAACCTATTTCAATAGAAGTAATTGGAGATAGCCATGAAGATTGTTTTAGACAAGCAAAAATAATTGATAAAATTGCAGATAATATCTGGGTAAAAATACCTATTAGTTTTACTAACGGAAAGACAACTAAAAAATTGATTAATGATTTAGTCAATGAGGGAATAAAATTAAATATAACAGCTATATTTACCTTAGAGCAAATTAAAGAAATAACTGAAATTATAAAAGATTCTAATTGTATTTTATCTATTTTCTCAGGAAGAATATATGATATTGGACAAAACGCAGAATTAAAATTTAGTGAAATGACAAACTTTATTCATGAAAATTCAAATTGTAAATCTTTATGGGCTAGTTGTAGAATGACTTATGATTATATTACCGCAAAAAATTGTAATGCAGATATTATAACAATGTCCCCTTCATTAATAAATAAAATGAAATTGTTTAATAAAGATCCGATTGAATATTCAAAAGAGACAGTTTTAGGTTTTTTTAATGACTCAAAAAAAGCTGGTTTTAAGATATGATATTTTTTAATCTCAAATATATATAAAGGAAATAAACCTTAGTGCAAGAATTTAGCATCATTACCGGAGCGGCAGGCCTATTAGGTGAACAACATGCTATTGCTTTAGCAGAGGCAGAATTCAATATAATACTTACTGATGTAGAAAAAAAAAAATTGAATAAGATACAAAATAAAATTCAAAAAAAATTTAAAAAAAGAAAAATTATTTCTTACCCAATGGATATTACCAATGAAGAGGAAATAATAAAAATGAAAAAATATTTTAAATCAAAAAAAATAAAAATATCTGTTTTAGTTAATAATGCAGCTATGAATCCAAAGATGAGAAAAATAAACAAGAATTCCAAGTCAGGCGCTATAGAAAATTATCCATTAAGTTTGTTGCATAAAGAAATTGATGTAAATTTAATTTCTGCTTTTGCCATGATTAAACATTTTGGTGTAGAGATGGCAAAAAATAAAAAAGGCTCAATTATTAACATTGGTTCAGATTTGTCAGTTAATGCGCCAGATCAATCAGTTTACTCAAAGAAGGACAATATTAAAAAAGTAAAAAATTTTAAGCCAATTGGGTATTCAATTTCGAAATTTGGTATCGTAGGTTTAACAAAATATGTTGCAACATATTGGGCACATAAAAATGTAAGATGTAACGCTCTAATTCCTGGGGCGGTTTATAATAATCAATTGAATTATTTAAAAAAAAATGTCGCTAAACGAATTCCCTTAGGACGTTGGGCGAGAAGAGACGAATATAAGAAAGGTTTGGTTTTTTTAGCAAAAAATGATAGTTCATACATGACAGGTCAGTTATTAATTATGGATGGAGGCAGGTCAACTTGGTGAAATCATTTAAACAAAAGTATTTAAGCAAAAAAAACCAACCTTATTTTATTGCTGAAATAGGAATAAATCATGGAGGTTATATTCCTCTTTGTCTGAGAATGATAAAGTTTTCTAAAATGGCAGGTGCTCATGCAGTCAAATTTCAAAAAAGAGACGCTGAAGATTTGTTAAATTTTGGAGAAAAAGTAAAAACCCCAAACGGATATTTAAGTAAAAATGAAAATGATATTCCCCAAAAAAAACCAGGTTTTGGAGCTTGGGCTTATCCAGACACAAGATTAGAATTCAATGAAATTGATTATAAAAAAATAATTTCCTATTGTAAAAAAATTAAAATAGATTTGATAATAACACCCTGGGATGAAAAAAGTGCTGATTTATTGAAAAAATTGAAAATTAAAGTATTAAAAATTGCCAGCGTAGATGCAAATAATTTTCATTTTTGTGACTATGTAGCAAAGAAAAAAATTCCAACAATTATAAGCACAGGGATGTGTACCTATAAAGAACTAGAGATTACCAAAAAAATATTTAATAAGCATAAATGTCCATTTATGTTTATGCATTGTACATCTTCTTATCCTTCAGACGAAAAAGATAAAAATTTAAATTGTATCCCAGAATTAAGAAAAAGATTTAATATTGACATTGGATTTTCAGGACATGGTTTAGGCTTAGCTGGCTCAATAGGGGCGATTGCCCTAGGATCTGAAGTAATTGAAAAACATGTTACGATTAATAGGAAGATGTCTGGACCTGATCATGAAGCTTCACTTGAATTCAAGACTTACAAAGATTTAACTGAGTTAGGAAATAAAGTATTTATATCACTTGGAAACAGTCAAAAAGGTCTGAAAAAAAGTGAAAAAATTCTTCACAGCATTTTAGCAAGAAGAATAGTTGCGCGAAGAGATATTAAAATTAATGAAAAATTAAATTTTGATAAACTTAAACCAGTTATCACAAAAAACAAAAAAGCAATTTATGCAAATGAAATTTACTCAGTAATTAATAAAAGGGTAAAAAGAAGCATAAAAAAAGGAAGACCAGTTAATCTGTCCTTAGTTAAAAACACTTAATGATTATTGTAAGATCTCCATTTCGTTTACCAATTGCTGGAGGAGGAACAGATTTAGATTTTTATTATAAAAAAAAGGGTGGTGACTTAATATCAGCAACAATAGATCAATACATCTATATTTTGATTTCAAAGAGACCCCTAGATAAAAAAATTCTTATACAAAACACAGAAACACAATTTGCGAATAACATAAAAAAAGTGAAAAATAAGCTTTTTAAGGAAGTTTTAAAACAATTAGGATTAAAAAAAAGTATCCAAATCGCTAATATTTCAACTTTGCCTACCCAATCCGGGCTAGGTTCATCCAGCACTCTTACAGTTGGATTAATCAAGGGCTTACTAAAAATGAAGAATTTAAAGATAAATAAAAATAAGTTAGCAAAATTTGCATATAAAATTGAAAGACAAAAATTAAAATTTGATGGAGGTTGGCAAGATCAAATAATTGCCTCTTATGGTGGTATCCAGAGAATTAAAATAAACAAAAAAGGTATATTCAAATCCAATCACATTAAAATAAATAAATCTAATTTACTAAAATTACAGCGTCATTTTGTATTAGTTTACACAAATGAAATTAGAAACTCAGAGAAGATTATAACTGAGCAAAGAAAAAACTATAGAGAAATAATTCAAAATTATGATACAATTAAATCCAAGGTAAAAATTATGGAAAAATTTTTAATTAAAGGCAATATTGCTAAAATAGGAGAAATTTTTCATGATCACTGGTTAGAAAAAAAGAAATTAACTAAAAATATGTCGAATCAGAAATTAAATAGAATTTATGAGAAAATGATGAAAAGCAAACTGTTTTATGGCGGTAAAATAGTTGGAGCAGGTGGAGGTGGATTTTTCCTTATGGCATCAATATATCCAAATAAAGCAAGTAAATTTTTAAAAACAAACAGATTAGAATTTACAAAAATAAAATTTGATCACTTAGGCGCTACCATAATATCTTGAATTGTTTAATTATAATTCATATTTAAAAACCGATGAATAATAATATGAGTTCAAAAAAAAAATTTTACTATATTTTAGGTTTTCAAAGCTATGCTTCCCATGATTCTGGTGCTTGCATAATAAAATTTGATAATACAAATAAATTTTTAGATTTTATCTCCATTTCAGAAGATAGACTAGTTAGAAGAAAGCATACCTATGCATTTCCTTTAAACTCAATTTATGAATGTATGAAATATTTTAATCTAAAAAAATTAAATGAAATTTCATATGTATATTCTGACTGGATCAAAGAACCAAAATGGTTTCGATCAGGTCCTGGATATAATTATCAAATGTATGATTATCTTAAAGAAAAATTTAAATTTAAAAAAAATAAAATAATTCAAATAAATCATCATTTATGCCACGCAGCATCGACTTATTATACTTCTGGTTATAAAAAATCTGCAGTTTTAATTATTGATGGGTTGGGCTCTGACAATGAAACTCATTCAATTTATAAAGCAAAAGATTATAAAATTGATTTTTTACAAAGATATAAACATAGAGGTATTGGAGGTCTTTATGCTGCTATAACTAAAAAAATTGGTCTTGGATTTGGTGGTGAAGGGAAAACAATGGGACTTGCTCCTTATGGAAAAAAAAATAATTTATTTAAAAAAGTAAAATTTAATGGAATAGAAACTAATTTTTCTAAATTTATGTTTAGGCATCCGTTGAGCGATGTTTTAAACCATAAAAATAACAATCTTAGAAGACCAGCGCTGAAAATTAAAATTAAAGACAATAATAGTAAAAAGATGAATAAATACTATAAAGATTTGGCATTTTCAGTGCAAGATCTTGCTGAAAAAACTATGGTGCATTTAGGTGCTTATACAAAGAAAATAACCAAAGAGAAAAAACTTTGTATGGCAGGAGGTGTAGCCTTAAATTCTGTTGGAAATAACAAAATTTTAAAGAAATCAAAATTTAAAGATATTTTTGTTTTTCCTGCATGTTCGGATGCTGGTATACCATTTGGTGCAGCGATATGGGGTTATTATAATCATTTAAAAAAAAAGGCTAAATTGAATTTTATTAATGCTTATACAGGACCCAAACATGATATTAAAAATACTTTAGAGCTATTAAAAAAATATAGAATAAACTTTAGACCCTACTGCAAAAAAACTATTGCAAGAGAAATATCTGCTGGAAAAGTTATTGGCAGATGCAGTGGAAGAAGTGAATATGGACCTAGAGCGTTAGGAAATAGAAGTATTTTAGCCGACCCGCGTTCAACAAAAATGAGAGATTATTTAAATACTCATGTCAAACATAGAGAAATGTTTAGACCTTTTGCGCCAATAATTTTAGAGAAGGAATCACTTAATTATTTTGATATTGCTAAATCACCATTCATGCTTCAAGTAGCCAAAGTAAAAAAATTTAAAAAAATACCATCAGCATCTCATATAGATGGAACTGCTAGAGTCCAAACAATTAATAAAAAACAGAATAAAATTCTTTTTGAACTAATTGAAGAATATAAAAAAATTACAGGAATTCCTTGTTTGCTTAATACATCTTTTAACGATGCTGGAGAACCAATAGTTGAAACATATTTAGATGCGTTAATTACTTTTATGTCGACAAAAATAGATGTTCTAATTTTGGAAAATATCATTATTGAAAAAAAAGAAATAAAAAATTTAAACAAAATTTTAAAAAGATTAAAAACATTAAGAAAAAAAATTCTTAATGAGAACGAGGTAAAAGCTAAAAAAATCTTATTTAAAAAAATAAGTATTAAAGAATTCAATAAGAAAAAAATATTTCATAACAATCTTGCTGAAAAAACAGTGTTAATTAAACCATTCAAAGAATTCAACAAGGCTTTGAAAATGATAAAAAAAAATAAATCTCAAAATAATCTAATTATTGGAACTAATGATCATACAAACACCTTAATAAAACTATTCAAGATAAAAGGAAGAATAAATGCTGACTACTTAGAAATTAAGGAAAATGATGTTTATAATCAAAAAAAAATAATAGAAACCTTTAACAAAATAACAAAAATTGCAAAAAAATATGACACTATTTTAATTTCATCGTATGAACATCAGTTTGAAATCGAAAAAAAATTTAGTCTATCAAATATGAAAAACTATAACCCTATATATAACAATACAAACCGAAGCATAATTGATTATGCTCATATAAAGAAATTTGGCTCAAAAAAGCCAATGTATTCAAAAAAAACTTTTTGAATTATATAAAATATTGAACGTAAGAAGCTGAGCAAATAAGATCTTTATACTTAAAAAACAGTCACAATCTTTTTTTCAAAACATTTTTATATGTTAAGTTAATACCAATAATTCAATTAATCTTGTTAACCAAATAAAAATAATGTACTAACTCAAAAACATTTATTAATGAATATTTATCTACATGTCGAAATATCAGCGAGAGAATTAGACAGCAAATTACTCCTAGCAATATTAGCTGCAGCAAGAGGCCATGAAGTAATTGTTGCTAATATAGAGATCATAGAAAAAGGTTTAACAAGAGGATGGTTACCATCTGGAATTTTTCACACGAAGTCTATTACACCTAGTAAAAATAAAATTATTAGACATGAAGCAATAATCAACAACGGTTCTAAAATTACAAGTATTGATGAGGAGGCTTGTATAGATAGATATAATTATGAAAAGTTTTTAAAGAGAAGATATTCTGATGAGACAATTAAGCAATCTTCTGCAGTTTTTACTTGGGGAGATGAAGATTTTGAGGCCCTAAATAAATCTTATGAAAAACATTCAAATAAAATTTATAAAACAGGATCTCCGCGCGCTGATCTTTGGAGGCCATCCTTATCAGAGTATTGGAGCACTCCAAAAAAAATTCCAAAAAAACCATTTTTATTAATTTCATCAAACATAACTGTCTTTGATAGAATTCCATTCTTGAAAAGAATAAATATGATGAAAGAGAGTGGATATTTTGATCGATCTCCTGATTTATTAAAAGAGAGATTGACATGGATTTCAAACGATCATTTAAAAGTAATTACTTTTATAGATGCAATTAAATATTTAAGTAAATATAATAATGGGTATGATATTGTAGTTCGCCCCCATCCAAATGAAGATGTTAATTACTGGAGAGTTTTAGTGGAGGGCATACCTCATGTACATGTAATTCGAGAGGGTGCTATAAATTCATGGGTTAAAAATGCATTTGCAGTTATGCATCATGCCTGCACAACAGCTGTTGAGTGTACAATATCTCAAAAACCACTTGTAACTTATGCTGCATCAGAACTTAAAGATCACATTTATCAAAATGATTTGGCTAATCAATTAGGACACGTTGTTAATACTAAGGAAGAACTTTTAAGTATTACTAACTCTTTATATGAGCAGGCAAATAATAATGTTCTAAAAAAAGATACTATTTCATTGCCATCATCTATTCTTAAAAAAGTTTATTTAGATGATAATGAGCTTGCGTCAGAAAAAATGATAAAAATATGGGAAAATATTTCAGATGGCATAGTTTATAGATCTATCAATATGACAAAATTCAGATTTTTTATTTTTAAGATGAAAATTAATCAACTAATTGGAGATATATTAAAGAAGTTATCTTTCTCTAGATTTAGTAAATTTGGAACATCAAAAAACCAAAAATTTACCTCATTTGATATTGATGATGTTGCCGATACTATTAAAAAAGTACAAAAAATACTAAAAATTGATAAACGTATAAAGTGTAAATTAATATCTAAAAGTGCAATTATTATTAAACGTGTATAAAATAATTTTAAGACTTGGTCTTAATAACAGTTTAGTGATTAAAAAAAAAATTTTTCTAATTATACAGAGATTTAATGGAGATTATTAAAAAAATTTTATACCTACTCACTTCCCGAGAGTATAAACAAGCAATTTTATTATTGATAATGGTCACAATAATGGCTTTACTGGATGTTATCGGTGTTGCATCGATATTACCCTTTATGGCTGTACTCACAAATCCTGATATTATTGAGACTAACTTAATTTTAAATAAAATTTTTCAAGCATCGAATGAATTTGGGGTAGAAAATTATGATCAGTTTCTTTTTTTTCTTGGTCTTTTTGTTTTTTTATTGTTAATCGCCTCATTAGTTTTCAAAGCGCTTACAACTTATGTGCAAGTGCGTTTTACAAAGATGAGAGAATACAGCATTAGTAAACGTATAGTTGAAAATTATTTACATCAACCTTATAGCTGGTTTTTAAATCGTAATAGTGCAGATCTTGGAAAAACAATTTTATCAGAGGTAGCAATAATAGTTGGATACGGTGTAACACCATTAATTAATATCGCATCAAAAGGTTTAGTTGCAGTAGCATTGATAATACTTTTAATTTTAGTTGATGTAAAATTAGCTGCCATTGTAGCTTTTACCATGGGAAGTGCTTATGGATTGATTTACTTCTTTACAAATAGTTATTTGGAAAGAGCTGGACAACAACGAGTAAAAAATAACAGGTTGCGTTTTATGATGGTTAATGAAGCATTTAGCGCATCAAAAGAAGTAAAAGTAGGAAGTTTAGAACAATTTTATATTGAGCGATATTCTGACTCTGCTAAATCATATTCAAAAAATCAAGCCTCTGTTATTATTTTAAGTCAAATTCCAAGATTTTTTCTAGAAGCCATAGCATTTGGCGGCATCATGTTAATGATATTATATTTAATGATTCAAAAAGGTAGTTTTAATAATGCTATACCATTAATAAGTTTATATGTTTTTGCTGGTTATAGATTAATACCCTCACTGCAAATAATTTTTACGTCTTTTAATCAATTAAGTTATGTAAATTCTTCACTTAACTCTTTATATGAAGATCTTAAAAGTCTTAAAAAACCAATCATTGAACAAGATAGTAAAAAAATTAGTTTTAATAAAACAATAGCTTTAAAAAATATTTCTTACAATTATCCTAACTCATCAAAAACAGCTCTTAAAAACATAAATATAAATTTAAAAGCTCAAACAAGTGTTGGATTAGTCGGTGGTACAGGTAGTGGCAAAACTACAACAATTGATGTTATTCTTGGTTTGCTAGAGGCACAAAAGGGTACTTTAGAAGTTGATGGACAAATTATAACAAAAAATAATTATAGAGCTTGGCAAAGTTTAATTGGATACGTTCCTCAACATATCTATTTGTCAGACGACAATGTTTCAGCCAATATTGCTTTTGGAAAAAATATAAAAAATATAGACCAAAATGCTGTGGAAAAAGCTGCAAAAATTGCAAATTTACATGACTTTGTAGTTAAAGAACTACCTAAACAATATGAGACCAATATTGGAGAAAGGGGCATAAGATTATCTGGTGGACAAAAACAACGTATCGGAATTGCTAGGGCACTTTATCATGATCCACAAATCCTTATTTTAGATGAAGCAACAAGCGCACTAGACAATACTACGGAAGAAATAGTTATGGAAGCTATAAAAAACATCGGTAAAAATAAAACTCTAATTATAATTGCTCATCGTTTAAGTACCGTAAAAGATTGTGATAAGATTTTTATGTTTGATAAAGGTGAAATAAAGAAGGAAGGAACTTTTGAAGATTTAATCACTTCTGATTTTAAATTCCAACAAAGTAAAGATAATTAATTTAAAATCGATATTTGATTAAATTTTTTTACAATTGTGTCACTTAAAACAGAACTTTTTAGAAATAAATTTATTTAACAATATATGAAAAAAATTAATTATATTACTTTTTCATCAATACCCTCATCTTTATCTAGCTCCCTTCAAATTATAAAAACTTGTGAAAACTTATCAAAAAACAAAATTAATGTTACACTAGTAAAACCTGGAACTGGCAATAAAAAAGTTTCAATCAAAAAATATTATGGTCTTAAATATAAAGTAAATATTAAAGAGTTTAATTTTTTCAAAAGTTTTCCAAGGGGAGTAAATTTTTATTTATATTGTTTAAGCTGTCTTTTTTTTATTTTAAAGAATAATAATTCTATAACAATAACTAGAAATTATTTTGTATGTTTTTTAATATTATTATTTCAGCAAAAAATAATTTTAGAAATTCATCATGACATTAATATTGAAGGTAGAGTAAGTAAATTCATTATAAAATATTTAAATCTTCTCAACAAAAAAAAATTAATTAAAATAATTGCAATCTCAAAAGCAGTTAAAAATTTATTTGTGAACAAATACAAAGTAGCACCTGAAAAAATTGTAGTTTTGGCTAGTGGGAGTTCTATTAAAATAAATCATACACCTAAATTTCTTTATAGCAAAAGAATGAAAATTGGATACTTTGGTTCGATTTCAGCGTCAAAAGGAATTAATACAATTATAAAATTATCTAAAATAGATAAAAGTAATGATTATTTTATCTATGGTGGAAATAAAGAAACAATATCTAAGCTTAGAATACTGAATACAAATAATAATTTGTTTTTAAAAGATAGTGTTTCATATAAGGAAATACCAAAAATTATGCTTGGAATGGACATATTAACACTACCATACACAAAAATTATAAGATCAGCAGGAGAGGTAGATGATATATCTAAATATACTTCCCCACTTAAACTTTTTGATTATTTAGCTGTCGGTAAAATGATTATCACTTCTGATTTAGTAGTTTTAAGAGAGATTATTAGCTCAAAAAATGCTTTTTTTGTTAATAATTTTGAAAATATATATGAGTGGAAAAAAAATATTACACTAGCTAAAAATAATCGAAATAAGACTTTTATTATGAGTAAAAATAATCATAAATTATCAAAAGTTTATGATCATTCAAATAGAGTAAAACATTATCTCGATTTTTAAAGATGTTAAATCAGCCTTCAGTGACGGTCATAATCCCTTTTAAAAATAATGTTAAATATTTGTTTTTAGCATTAAATTCAGTTTTTAATCAATCTTATAAGAATTTTAAGATTATTATAATTTATGACAATGAGGATAAGACTGATTTAAATAAGATTAGGGAATTTTTAAAAGATAAATATAATTATAAAAAGAAGAGATTGGTTAAAATAGAAATAAATAAAAAAAATCTAGGAGCAGGAGCTTCAAGAAACGTAGGTATTATAAAATGCAATACAAAATATATTGCATTTCTAGACTCTGACGATTTATGGAAAAAAAATAAGCTTAAAGTTCAAATTAATTTTATGGAAAAAAATGATCAAGTTTTTTCACATACATCTTACCATATAATAAATGAGGAAAATAAGATAATTTCATCAAGATTAGCTAAATATAAAACTAAATTCGATGAACTTCTGAGCTCTTGTGATATTGGCTTATCAACAGTTATTTTAAACACAAAATTTGTGAAAAAAAATAATTATTATTTCCCTAAAATTAAAACAAAGGAAGACTTTGTGCTATGGCTTAAAATAGCAAAAAAAATAAAATTAATGTTAGGAGTTAACAAAAAACTTACTTCTTATAGAAAAGTTAAAAATTCTTTGTCCTCAAATAAAATAATAAGTATAATTAATGGTTATAAAGTCTATAGAAATTATATGAATTATAATAAATTAAAATCAATATATCTTTTATTAATTCTTTCTATTAATTCTATAAAAAAAAATTATTTAAAAATGAATTAAATTAATGCAATTTTATCTACTTATTTTTTTTTTTTTAATTTTTTATCTTTTGATAATAAATTTTAGTTTAAAAAAAACAGATGTATGTCTTGATAAAGAAATCTCAGGCGAGAAACATAAATCACTACTACGACAAAATGCTTTAGTACCCTTATCTGGTACATTTTATTTTTTACCAATATCTCTAATTCTTTTTTTTAATATAGACATAATGTTAGTAATATTTTGTAGTTTATTATTTATTTTAGGATTGGTTGCTGATCTAAAAATTATCACTTCTTATAAAATAAGATTGATTTTACAGTTTTTATTTTTTTCATCTCTATTTATTTTAAGTAAAGATATTACAATTGATACAAGAATATCATTTATCGATCACAATATGAATTATGACTTAGTAAGAGTCTTATTATGTACATTTTTTTTTATGGTTTTAATTAATGGTTTTAATCTTATAGATGGAACTAATTGCCTTTGTAGTTTGAACTTTTTAGTAATTACAATTTTCATTTTCCTATTAACTAATAAATTAAATATTAATTATATGAATAGTGAAATTTTAATTTTAGGGATTTCATGCTTTATTTTTGTTTTATTTAATTTTTTTGGAAAAAACTTTTTAGGAGACGGAGCCACATACGGAGTTGGTTTTATTTTAGGTTATATTTTGTTAAATATTTCATTAAAAGATTACAATATTTCCCCTTATTTTATAGCTAATTTGCTCTGGTATCCGGCATTTGAAAATTTATTTTCAATTATAAGAAGGAATGTTTCAAAAAAAAATAATTATTTACCAGATAACGACCATTTACATCATTTGATTTTTAAGTTTTTTAAAAAAAATTTTTTCAAAGAAAATAATTTTATGCTTAGCTCTATCATTGGAATATCAATTAATTTGATATTATTTTTAATTAACTTAATAGGCTATAATTATTATAATTCTACTAATATACAGGTAATGTTAATTTTATGTGGTATTATTTTGTATCTAATATCTTATTATCTTTTAAGAAAAAACTTGGTTAAATAATTATAAAAACTATTATTTAAAAATTTTTAAATAAGTTAATAAGGATTTTTTTAATGATTGATGTATTGATTTTTTTTATATTCTTTTATGGCTTACTAATATCTGTATTGGGTTATGGATTTTTATTTCAAAAATTATGTTTTGATAATTTTAAAAAATTTGAAGATCAAACAATTATATACATAGGGTTCTATGGTTTATTTTTTTTAACAATTATTTCTTTGATAACAAGTTTATTTGTTTCACATAATTTTATTCATAATTCCCTACTCCATTTAATTGGAATTTCATCTTTGATATTAATAAGGTTTAAAAATAAAAAAAAATATCTTAAAAATATTCTATTTATTTCTATTTTTACAATTTCAGCTCTATTGATATCTAAAACACATGATGATTTTTCATACTATCATCTTCCATTTACAAGATATTTAGCTGAGCAAAAAATTATTTTTGGTATGGGTCTTCTTTCTCATGGTTACAAGTTAATATCATCTTTATTTTTTTTAAATTCAACATTTTACTTACCTTTTATAAATTTTTTTACATTTCATTTTTCATTGATATTTTTTTTAATCTTTTTTAATTATTTTTTGTTAAAAGAAATTATTTTAAAATCTACCAATGAAATTATAAAATATTTATATATTTTTTCTTTTATATTTTTTAATTTGTCTTTTAATAGAATAGCTGAATATGGTACAGATAAAGCAGGACAGCTTTTAATTGTAATTTTAATTATAAAATTTTTTCAAATAATTTGTTTTGATAAAGATAAAAATATTTTTAATAAAATATTGATATTAATCCCGTTAATAGCTTTTTGTATTACTTTAAAAACTTATTTTTTGTCTTATATTTTATTAGGTTTTCTAATATTTTTTTTGAACGAGAAAGTTTTAAAAGTATTGAAGATAATATGTTTTTCAAAAGCTTTTTTAATATTTCTGCTGTCACTATTTTTTTACTTTTTACATCATTTTATTTCAACTGGTTGTATAATATCTCCTATTAGTTTAACTTGCTTTGGTGATAACCTGGATTGGGCTCGTGGTAAGGAGCATTATGAATTTTTAACCAGATGGTTGGAACAGTGGGCTAAGGCTGGCGCTGGACCAAATTTTAGAATAGAAAATCCTGAAGAATATATCCAGAATTTTAATTGGGTCCCAAGATGGTTAGATTATTATTTTGCAGAAAAAGGCAAAGATCAATTATTACTATTAGTGTTTTCTTTTTTAATAGCTTTTATGTTTTTTAGTAAATTAGAATTAAGGACAAAAGTTTTCTTTTATAATAAAAAGATTTTATCTTTCTATGGCATAATTGTAATTATTTTTTTTATATGGTTTACTAATCATCCCTCTTTAAGATATGGAGGATATTCTATTTCTTTCTTAGTTTTATCTATCCCAATTGCAATATTGTTTCAAAAGTTTAAAAGTAAATTATTATTTGAAAAAAATTTAAAGGTATTAGTAATTTTAATTATAGTCTTTTTTAATTTTAAAAATATTTTAAGAATAAACAATGAATTTAAAAGGACAGATGATTATAGGTTTGTTAATTTTCCTTTTTTTGCATTACCTGAAAAAAAAGTTATCTCAGAAAAAACAGACTCTGGTTTGGTAATCTACAAAACCAACGGCCATTGTTGGCATACTCCATCTCCATGTGTTAGAGGTTTGGGTAAATTTGAATTAAATGTAAGAAAGAATAATAGTTATTATTTTATTTATAGATAAATGGATTAATAAGAATGTTTTACTCTAAATTGGTTATAATAATCCTAAACTTTTTTGATTATTTTCAGCAAAAAAAAATAATCAAGTTGATCAAAAGTAAATTTTTTAAACCAATCACAGTCATTGATGTAGGTGCACATTATGGTGAAACTATAAAATTATTTTCAAATAAAATTAATTTAAAACAAATGTACTCTTTTGAAGCAAGTCCTAATAATTTTAAAATTCTAAAAAAGAATATTTCAAAAAAAAAATATAAATATGTAGAGATTTATAATTTAGGCTTAGGAGAAAAAATAAAACAAAGTTATATTAATCAAACTGTGGAATCTTCATCATCCACTATGCACAAATTAAATAGTACCTCTAGTTATTTTAAAAAAAAATTAAAAATTTTAAATATCAAAAATAGAGATGATTTTTATCAAAAAATACCAGTAAAGATTATAACATTAGATCATTTTATAGAGCAAAATAATATTCAACAAATTGATTTATTAAAGATAGACACGGAAGGTTATGAGTTTAACGTATTAAAAGGGCTTTCAAAAAATAATAAAAAAATTAAATTAATATATTTTGAGCATCATTATGATGATATGATTATTAAAAATTATAAGTTTAAAGATATTCACGAATTATTAAAAAAAAATGGTTTTTTAATGATAAAAAAAAGCAAGATGATATTTAGGAAGTCTTTTGAATATGTCTACGAAAACCAAAATGCTAATTGAATTTTGATCAAATTATTTTTTTAATCTCAATTTATAGTAAGACGCAATTACTATAAACAACATTCTTAATGTATTAGAAATTAAGGAAGTCATTTTTGTTTCATTATTTTTTCTTTCATAATATGTGACTGGTACTTCTATAATTTTTAGATTATTTTTATAAGCACCTATTAAAAGATCAAAATCTCCCCATAGATCTTTTATTCCCCAATTTGAAACATCTTTTTTAATTTTGTTCCAATCTTTTTTATAAAAAATTTTAGTTCCACAAAGAGTATCAGTAATTTTTTTTTTGAATAAAACACTAAAAAGACCTGCAAAAAAATTGTTTCCAATAAAATTTAAAAACTTCATTGCACCATCTTTTTGGGGATAAATCATTCTTGTACAATTTATAAAATCAGCATTTGTTTTTTTTAGTATATCTAATGAAGTTTTTATATCTTTAAAACTTACAGTAAGATCTGCATCATATATTACAATAATATCCCCCGTAGAAAGCTCAATACCTTTATAAACATTTTCAGATTTACATATTCCTGGCCCATTATATTTGATAATTTTATGGTCTATTAATTTTTTTGATAACTTATCAATTTCATTGTTAGTTTTATCTGTTGATTTATCATCACCAAATAAATATTCAGTTGATTTATCGCTATTAGCAATTTCATTTTCAAATAAAATAATATTATCCTCTTCATTTTTACAAGGTATTATAAAAGAAACTTTTAGGTTTTTATCATTATAATATTTTTGATTTTTCTTTTTTAAAATTGTAATACTTGAAAGGCAAAAAATATTCAGCAGTGGTAATCTAAATATTCTATTTAAAAAATTAGTAAAATATGGAATAAAAATTGGGAATGCTATAATTTTTTCATTTCTTACGATTTCTAAATTACAACTTGAGTATAAATTTTCTAAATATGATGAAGGTAAAAAGTTATTTTTTTTTGGAGAAAAATTAAAAAAAAATTTTAAAAACTTGATTAAAATCATCCAAACTAAGTTTCTTGATAATATAATCAATTTTGCATCATCTTTTATAATATTAGATAGTTTTAATAAATTTGAGGTTGGATTTGATTGGTGTTCAATATCTGAAATTATAATAGAATCACACTCAGATAAAATATTTTGTGTGTTTTCATTCACATACTTTATATTATCATTGTAGTTTATTTGATATTTTTCATCAATTTCTTTTATAAATATTTTCTTTGATTTAATATTTTTTGCAAGCAGTGAATTTCCAGCACAAAATATAAATATATCTTTAGTGTCATCTATACAATTATTTATAAAGTTAGAAATTTCATTAAATAGATAATTTTTTTTTTTTAAAAATTTAAATCTTTTTTCAAAGTTATTTTTAAAAAATAAAATACTTGTATCTAGATAATATTCATTTCTAGATTGTTCTTTATTATTCATATAATTTATCACTTGTTTAAAGTTTAAAAAATAAATTAAGATACCATATTTTTCTAATAAACCAGAAAAATCAATATTTATTGGCAGTTTACAATTATTCTTAAATGTTTATAAAGCCATTGCCGGTAATTATTGCGAAAGTGTTATACCCGATCCCATTCCGAACTCGGAAGTCAAGCCTTTCTGCGCCGATGGTACTTTG
>MDSZ01033060.1_pt1 | contig 21705 bp, 18 predicted proteins | sample 811201 | NCBI WGS metagenome assembly MDSZ01 (sample SAMN05326647, study PRJNA326480) | marine metagenome | isolation source: seawater | place: Indian Ocean: North | collected 2010 | reverse complement strand
GGGTATTGCCGTAAATTACACCAGGAAGTGCCGGCCTTGAATGATATGGGCGTGGCAGTGCGTTATCTAGCTTATCCGAGAGCTGGAATTGGCTCACTCTCTTACGATAAAGCAGTATCTGCCTGGTGCGCAGAAGATCCGAATGATGCGCTGACTCGCGCAAAAGCTGGCGAAGAAATTAAACCTGCCATCTGTGCTAATCCCGTGGCGACTCACTTTGCCTTGGGTGATCAGTTTGGAGTGACCGGCACTCCTGCGGTGATTTTTGAAGATGGTCGACTTCAGCCGGGGTATCTGCCCGCCGATCAAATGGTTCAGCGACTTGGCATCAACTGAATAACTCCTTTGCCTTGCAAAGATCGGCTGCCAACGCACGCCGCGCTGAGCGGCGCTATGAAATATTTATTCAGCGTAATCTTGCGCGCAATTTCATGGCGCATCTCTTTCATGGCATGTTAGGTCAAACTGGTTTCCGCTTTATAAATGCGCCTACTTTCATCCCAGCTTATCTCCTTATGTTGTCTGGAGGGTCTAACCTTTTAGTTGGAGCAGCTCTTGCTTTGCAGGGCTTGGGACAGATGCTGACGCCCTTGGTTGGTGCGAACCTGATATCGCATAGAGCACGCGTGTTGCCTATTGGCTTTATCACTGGGACATTGATGCGCTCTTGTGTCCTGCTTATGGGATTGGCAGGTTTCTTTCTGGAAGACGATCTTTTGCTGGTAACTATGATGGTTTTGTTGATGTTCTTTGGTCTACTGGAAGGTATGCAGGGAGTTATCTTCAATTACCTGATGTCGAAAGTCATCCCGGTAAGTAAACGTGGTCGATTAACCGGATTCCGTAACTTTCTCGCCGGTACAACCGCCGCCGCGGTAGCCTATATTGGTGGTACATACCTAATCGGTACTGAACCCAGTATCGCTGGTTACTCGTGGATGTTTATCTTGGCTTTTGTGCTTACTGCGATAGGCCTGTTGATGTTGTTTGGTGTCCGCGAACCTGAACCGCCGGTGGTTAAACCCCGCTTGTCATTGGTCTTGCAACTTCGCGAAGTTCCTAATCTACTAAGAGCAGAGAAAACTTTTCGGCGTTTCATAGTGGCTCGAACGATTGCTACAACGGGCCGAATGGCTATGCCCTTTTATATTCTCTATGCTGGACAGACGATCGGTCTTTCCGGGGCAATCCTAGGTATTTTAACGTTCGCATTCACGATCTCGGGCACAGTATCAAACCTCTTTTGGGGGTATATCGCCGACCAGCGAGGCTTTCGTCGGGTGATATTGCTAACTGGCTCTCTCTGGATTATTGCAACACTAATGTTGTTGGCAAGCAACAGTTTGACAATGATTATCCTGGTGTTTGCAGGAATCGGAGCAGCTGTTCAGGGTTTTGAACAGGCGGCCCGCAATATTGTCCTGGAGTTTGGTGACCGGCAGAATCTGCCAGTCCGTATCGCGCTTGCGAACAGTGTATCGCAGCTTTCGGGAAGCCTTGGCCCCTTAGCAGGAGGTGTGATGGCGAGTTTGCTGGGTTATGAGTATGTGTTCATGACTTCCGTGCTTTTCCTGGCAATGGGTGCAGCCTTGATTTTGTTCCGTATCCCTGAGCCTAGAAACGAGGTAGGGTCGTTGTCTCCAGTTAATCCTGTAATGAATAACTCAATCAGGTAAGATTGACGCCGCAGGCGGCCTCTTAAAAAGGTTCGTCCATCTATAGTGTCTTATTTTTTCGGCGTTTCAGAGAAATGGAAGAATTTCCGCGTATAAAGCGGCTGCCACCATACATCTTCAGCATTACGGACGCTCTGAAGCGGGAGGCGCGCGCGCGCGGTGAGGATATCATCGACTTCGGTATGGGGAACCCAGACCAGGAGACCCCACAGCATATTGTGGACAAATTGACCGAAACGGTTCAACGCGGTGATACCCATCGTTATAGTCAGTCGAAGGGTATTCCAAGACTAAGAAAAGCAATCTGTAACTGGTACAAGGACCGGTTCGAGGTTGAACTGGATTTCGAGACAGAAGCTATCGTAACTCTGGGGTCTAAAGAGGGTATCGCGCACCTCGCTATGGCAGTGCTGGGTCCGGGCGATGCTGTCCTGGTGCCTAATCCCTCATATCCTGTTCATCCATACGGGTTTGTGATAGCAGATGCCGATGTGCGACACGTGCCACTTACGAAAGACGTTGATTTTTTTGAAGAACTCGAACAGGCAATCACGAATACATGGCCAAAGCCTAAGGTTTTGGTGCTTAATTTCCCGGGGAACCCGACTACCGAATGTGTCGAACTGGAGTTTTTTGAAAAAGTTATTGCGACTGCTAAAGAGCATGGTATTTGGGTTGTCCAGGACCTCGCTTACGCCGATCTGGTCTACGATGATTATGAGGTTCCAAGCATTCTGCAGGTCGAGGGCGCTAAGGACATCGCCGTGGAGTTTTTTACCATGTCGAAGAGCTATAATATGCCTGGCTGGCGTGTCGGTTTTTGTGTGGGTAACCCCACACTGGTAGGTGCCCTGGCGAGAATCAAATCGTATCTTGACTACGGTACTTTTACCCCAATTCAGGTAGCGGCTATTGCAGCGCTCGAAGGCGACCAGTCATGCGTCGTTGAAATCCGAAACATGTATCGGAGGCGGCGCGACGTGCTATGTGAAGGTCTTAACACGTTGGGTTGGGAGGTTACACCACCCAAAGCCACAATGTTTGTCTGGGCAAAAATCCCACCGCATTTCGAACATATGGGCTCGTTAGAATTCAGTAAACTTCTGCTCAAAAAAGCGAAAGTTGCAGTCTCGCCGGGAGTTGGCTTCGGTCAGTACGGTGACGACCATGTCCGCTTTGCCTTGATCGAAAATGAACACCGTACTCGACAGGCGTTGCGTGGCATCAAGAAAATGTTCAGGGACCAGGTATAACTTGGCTATGCGAGTCGGTATTTGTGGTCTTGGAACCGTTGGCTCAGGATTGTTTAAGCTGTTTGCAAGTAATAGCGACGAAATAGCTCGTAAGATTAATCCTGCGCCGCAGTTAGTTCAGGTAGGTTGTCGTCGCGATCCTCCGGATTGTGATCTCTCCGCCTTTAATGTGACTCGTGATGTATTTGATGTTGCGAGGAGTCCCGATGTAGATATCTTGGTAGAACTGATAGGTGGCGTAGACGCCGCTCGGCAGCTTGTGCTTGAAGCGATTGCCCATGGCAAACATGTTGTCACGGCTAACAAGGCGCTCATAGCATTACATGGCGATGAAGTTTTTAAAGCTGCCGCGGCCATGAGTGTCAGCGTCCGTTACGAGGCTTCGATTGCCGGTGGAATTCCAATCGTCAAGGCTATAAAGGAAGGACTGGCTGGGAATCATATCGAGTGGCTGGCCGGGATTATCAACGGTACAAGCAACTTTATTCTAAGTGAGATGGCCCGGCCTGGCAGTAGCCGTTCTTTCGATGAAGTACTTAAAGAGGCTCAGGAACTGGGGTATGCGGAGGCTGACCCAACCTTTGATGTTGAAGGAATTGATGCAGCGCATAAATTGACCATCCTTGCGTCTATTGCCTTTGGCATACCGCTAAACTTTCCGGCAATATATACCGAGGGTATAACAAAGATAACGAGCACAGATATCCAGCTAGCTAACGAACTGGGCTATCGGATCAGACATCTGGGTTTGGCCCGAAACCTGGGGGAAAGTGTTGAATTGCGTGTGCATCCGACATTAATACCTGAGAGTCAAATGCTCGCCCAGGTTAACGGCGTCATGAATGCTGTCATGGTCGGAGGTGATCAAGCTGGACCAACGCTCTATTACGGCGCGGGTGCTGGTGCAGGGCCTACAGCTTCGGCAGTAATGGCTGATATCATGGACGTTGTCCGTTCGGGAAACAGCATTGCAAATCTTGGATTCTTGGAGGCCGAACCTGTTCCGATCAACTCGATGGAATCTATAGTCAGCTCTTACTTTCTTCGTCTAGGAGTCAGGGATGAGCCAGGTGCTTTGGCACATGTTTCTTCAATATTGGGTGAGCATGAGGTGAGCATTGAGGTACTGAACCAGAAAGATGCTCGCCCGAGCAATGCCCAGCTTGTTATTGTCACCAACGAGGTCGCCGAGGCTTCTATTGATGCGGCAGTCGCTCAATTGGCTGCTCTTGAAGAAGTGACATCCGATGTGACAAAGATCAGAGTTGCTGATCTCCGATGACTGGCACGATGCGTGGCATCGGCAAGCGAATCGTCCGTCGCGATTCTGTCAGTCCTATCGATTGCGAGTCACCTCTCCTTGGCAGGTTGTTTGCAGCACGTGGCCTTGAGTCTGCCATTGAATTGGATCATTCTCTTCGCGGACTCCTCCCGCCCTCTGGTCTAAGAGGTATTCACGAGGCGGCAGAGATAGTCGCTACCGCGATCGAAGCTGAGTCGACAATTCTCATTGTCGGCGATTTCGATGCTGACGGCGCGACGAGCTGTGCACTATTGGTCTCGTCGCTAAAAGCGATGGGAGTAGTTTCAGTATCCTACTTGGTGCCAGACAGATTTAAGTTCGGTTACGGCCTTTCACCTGAAATTGTTCAGGTAGCTGCTGAATTTGGACCTGATCTATTAGTAACGGTCGACAATGGCATTTCTTCACAGGCTGGCGTGGCTCTTGCCAACAATACCGGCATGCAAGTTATTATTACGGACCATCACCTGCCTGGTGCTGAACTTCCGGCAGCCGCTGCCATCGTTAATCCTAACCAACCGGACTGTCACTTTGAAAGTAAGCATTTGGCGGGCGTCGGCGTCGCCTTTTATCTCTTATCTGCAGTGCGCGCAGAGCTGCGTGCACGTGGCTGGTTCGATTCGAGGACGGAGCCGAATCTGGCTGAGTGGTTGGATCTGGTTGCGCTCGGGACGATCGCAGATGTAGTGCAACTGGATCAGAATAATCGACGACTGGTTAGCGAGGGCTTGCGTCGTATTCGGGCTGGTAGGGCCAGGCCAGGCCTGAATGCCTTGATCGAAATCGCTGGACTTGACAGGGCTAATTTACTTACTAGAGACCTGGCATTTTCGATCGCGCCTCGACTTAATGCCGCTGGTCGACTGCAGGATATGACCTTAGGCATCGAGTGTCTTCTGGCGACGGGGAGCAGGGCCGAGGAACTGGCTTACCATCTTGATGAGCTGAATAAAGAGCGTCGAGACATCGAGAGAAACATGCGTGACGAGGCGCTTGAGGTAATTGACGCCTTATCACTAGAGGGTGAAAAATCTGCAGGTCTCTGTCTTTACAGGTCTAACTGGCACGAAGGAGTAGTGGGTATTATTGCTTCTCGTATCAAGGAGCGGACGTACCGTCCTGCTATTGCATTTGCACCAGTATCGGATGGTGAGTTGAAAGGTTCTGGTAGGTCTGTGGCGGGTTTCCACCTGCGTGATGCACTCGATGCTTTAGCCACAGAAAACCCTGGCCTGCTGCTGCGTTTCGGTGGTCATGCCATGGCAGCTGGACTGTCCATCAAAGAAGCTGATTTCGACCGATTCTGCCATGCTTTTAATAATCAGGTAACTAGAGTCCTTGGCAATGCCGGTCTTGAACAGGTTGTGACGACTGATGGTTCTTTGGATGAAGAGATCACCCTCGAGATCGCTCGTTTGCTCGAATTGGCCGCACCTTGGGGGCAAGGCTTTTCGGAGCCGCAATTTGATGATGATTTTGAAGTACTGGAGCAGAGAATTCTTGGGGGCAGTCATTTGAAGCTGTTACTGCAACCATCCAGAGGTCAGCCTGTAGATGCGATCTGCTTTAATCATCCCGGTCTGCTGGAGGCGCGCCATATACATTGTGTTTATCGAATCGAGGTCAACCGCTATCGTGGTCGAGAGCAGCCACAACTTGTTGTTTTATTGATCGCCTAAAGTGCTCAGGTGCCGTGAGTCTTAGCATACTGTCTGTCCGTCAGGGAGGTGGTAGTCGAAAAACACTGAGAGTGATTCAATATTTGTGGAAATTTATGGCCGTAAGCATTGACTCCCGCGCACCGAAGCCGACGTTGGTGGCAGGTCAGCAGTCATTCCTTTAAAATGCCGCGGCTGCTGTTGGCCCTGATATAACTTAAAAGTAGTGACGATGTTAGAAACGAACGCGATATTGACACAAGTAAAAGATTTGCAGGCACGAACAGAAGTGCTGAGGGGGTACCTTTGACTATGAAAATCGGAAAGAGCGTTTAGCGGAGGTAGAGCTCGAACTAGCTGACTCGGCTATTTGGGATGAACCTGAATACGCGCAGAAGGTGGGCAAGGAACGAGCGAGCCTGGAAACAGTTGTTCTGACTATCGACAGATTGGACAAAGGTCTTCTCGACGTTGCCGACATCGTTGAGTTGGCGGCGGATGAACAGGATGAATCACTGCTCGAGGAAGCAGTTGCTGACCTCGTAGAACTGGATGCTCTGTTGGAAGCGATGGAATTCCGTAGGATGTTTTCTGGCGAGATGGATCCCAACAGTGCTTACTTGGATATTCAGGCAGGCTCTGGTGGCACGGAGGCCCAGGACTGGGCTGAAATGCTGTTACGTATGTATCTGCGCTGGGGCGAATCGCACGGCTTCAAGACAGAAGTGATGGAAGTGTCTGAAGGCGAAGTCGCCGGTATCAAAGGTGCAACGATTCGAGTGGAAGGAGAGTACTCCTTTGGGTGGTTGCGTACTGAAACCGGTGTCCACCGGCTGGTCCGTAAGTCTCCGTTTGATTCAGGTAATCGTCGCCACACATCATTCGCATCTGTTTTCGTTTCACCGGAATTAGACGATGATATTGATATTGAGCTTGATATGTCCCAGGTCAGGGTTGATACCTACCGAGCAAGCGGAGCTGGTGGGCAGCACGTGAATAAGACTGACTCTGCCATCCGTCTTACACACGAACCAACTGGTATCGTTGTCCAGTGCCAGAATCAGCGTAGTCAGCATAAGAATAAGGATCAGGCGATAAAACAGCTAAAGGCTAAGCTTTATGAATTGGAAGAGCAGAAACAGAAAATAGAAATGCAGGCGATTGAAGAAAGTAAATCTGATATAAGTTGGGGCAGTCAGATACGTTCCTATGTGCTCGATTCAGCGCGTATAAAAGACCTACGAACGAACGTGGAAACTAGCAATACACAGTCCGTGCTTGATGGAGACCTAGACAAATTTATTGAAGCCAGCTTGAAGATGGGCCTGTGACTATGACCGATGAAAAAGACTTGAATGATAATGACATTATTGCGCTGAGGCGGTCCGCTCTCGAAGGTTTACGTAAAGCTGGTAATCCCTTTCCTAATGACTTTCGCCGTGAACACTTAGCGTCGGAGCTGGTTGAAAATTATGCGGGCCTAGCCAAGGAAGAGCTCGAGGCAGAATTACCCGCAGCATTAGTGGCCGGCCGCATAGTGTTGCGTCGGGTTATGGGTAAGGCCAGCTTTTTGACATTACAGGATGTTTCTGGCCGGATCCAACTCTATGTGCGTCAGGATGAAATTGGTGCTCCGGCCTATGAGACTTTCAAAGCCTGGGATTTGGGTGACATTGTGGGTGCTGGTGGCACCATGATGAAGACGAACAAGGGAGAATTAACAGTTAGCGTCAAGGATATCCGCCTCCTGACCAAATCTTTGAGACCCTTGCCTGACAAACACAAGGGTTTGACGGATACTGAGACTCGCTACAGGCAACGTTATCTTGATCTCATGGTTAACGAAGACAGCCGGGAAGTTTTCATCAAGCGCTCGAAAATCGTTGAAGGTATCCGGCGTTTTCTTACCGATCGTTCATTCATGGAAGTTGAAACGCCGATGATGCAGAGCTTGCCGGGCGGCGCCACTGCAGCGCCATTTACCACGCATTACAATGCACTGAGCAGAAATATGTATCTAAGGGTGGCGCCTGAACTAAATCTAAAACGCCTGGTTGTGGGCGGTTTTGAACGCGTCTTCGAGATCAATCGTAACTTCCGCAACGAAGGCATGTCGACCAAGCACAGTCCGGAATTTACTATGCTGGAGTTTTATTGGGCTTACGCGGACTATAACGACCTTATGGATCTGACGGAAACAATGCTGCGTACCCTTGCCATGGACGTTTTGGGAACGATGTCACTGACCTATGATGGTATTGAGATCGATCTGAGTCAGCCTTTCTCTAGGATGACGATGAGTGAAGCCATTATAGCTTTCCATGAGTCGATTGAGGCTGAGCATTTGAAAGATTTGGAAAGTACCCGAGCGCTTGCAGATAGGTTTGGGCTAGCGATCGAGGAGACGTCGGGCCATGGTAAATTAATCATGGAACTTTTTGAAGAACTGGTCGAGGATAGGATTGAGCAACCAGTCTTCATCACGGCGCATCCGACCGAGGTCTCGCCCCTAGCACGTCGCAACGACGAAAATCCAGACGTGACTGACCGCTTCGAGTTGTTTGTCATGGGTAAGGAAATCGCCAACGGTTTTTCTGAGTTAAATGACGCTGAAGATCAAGCAGAACGATTTCGGCAACAAGTTGAAGCAAGAGATGCTGGTGATGATGAAGCAATGCATTTTGATGAAGACTACATTACTGCACTGGAATATGGCCTCCCACCGACCGCTGGTGAAGGGTTAGGTATAGACCGGTTAGTAATGTTGTTCACGGACTCCGCTTCTATTCGTGACGTTGTTCTCTTCCCGCATATGCGTCCGAAAACGTAGTATCTATCTGTCTGATAATGTGGGACAAAACTTCAGAACCAGACTTTTGGGCTGCGAGCAAAGACCCCTGCCTACCTTGAGTCAATCCAACCAGTCGTTGAATTGCGGTTGTCGTTTCTCTTGAAAAGCTCTCACGCCTTCACGAGTGTCCGGGTGATGGTCAGAAACGGCCGTTTTGGATGCAATATCCTCGCAGGCTTGCTCAAAACTTAGCTCTGTGGCCGCATAAATTGAACGTTTCATTAGACGCATCGAGACTTGCGGGCCATGAGCGAGTTCCCTGGCCAATTCCCTCGCCCTATGCTCAAGATTTTCATGAGGAACTACCTCGTTCACTAGCCCCAATTCCATAGCTTGGGTGGCTGAGACGATTCTTTTACGCATAACGAAGTCTATGGTCTGCGCAAGCCCCAAGTGCTGGAGTAACAAGAAATGACCACCTTCGTCGGGTAGTAAGCCGAAGCGTAAGGTGGCGCTGCCCATCTGGGCGGTCTCGGCGGCGATTTTGAAATCGCAGGCTAGTGCCAGGGACAGGCCAGTCTGAATAGCAACGCCATTAATGGCTGCGATACAGATTTTGTCTAGGCGCCGAATCGCAAGGTTAAGTGCCTGGGAAATATGCCGCAGACCGTTATAGGTTCCGATGGGAGAATCATGCCCCGGATGAATAGGTGGCATCAGGGTGTCATTCTTTGAAGGTGTGCTCGTATATGCTTTGAGGTCATCACCTGCGCAGAAAGCGCGGCCTTCCCCGGTAAAAACGACAACGCGTATGCCGTTGTCCATCTGTGCCTGAGTAAGAGTCTCTATCAAGTCCCGTTTTTTACCGGCATGCATTCCATTGAGCTTTTCGGGTTCGTTGAATCTAATCCAGGCGATTCCTGGTTGCTCAACGGCAACATAGAACCCTCTAAATTGGCCTTCGTTCATTGGTTATAATCCTGATACTGATGTTTACATCATCCGTCCCGAGCAGATCGAGATCAAGCCCGGGCGGGGTTCTAAATTTTGTATATTGGTAGCGTGATATGAAAATCAGCGTCCGGTTGTAGATGTGGTAATCTTCCAAAGCATGTCCGCGACCCATAATGTGCAACTCGAACCTGGCTGGTTAAACCAGCTCCAAGAAGAGTTCGAACAGCCCTACATGCAAGATCTCAGGAAGTTTCTTGTCGCTGAAAAAGCCCGCGGAAAAGTTATTTATCCGGTCGGCTCAGAGTATTTTAACGCGTTGAACAGTACACCTTTCGATACTGTTCGGGTGGTAATTCTCGGCCAGGATCCTTACCACGGCCCAGGCCAGGCACACGGCCTATGTTTTTCGGTGCGACAAGGTGTGGCTCCGCCGCCGTCGCTGGTTAATATTTTCAAGGAAATACAGTCTGATCTTGGTTTGGTAGCATCTGACTTTGAATATGGCTGTCTGCACCCTTGGGCGGAGCAGGGTGTTCTGCTGCTGAACAGCGTGCTGACGGTAGAAAGACATCGAGCGGCGTCACATCGAGGTAAGGGTTGGGAGACGTTTACTGATCGTGTTGTTGAATGCTTGTCGGAGCGTGATAAGCCATGTGTATTTCTGCTTTGGGGTAGTTATGCGCAGAAAAAAGGAGCCTTCATCAACGCGCAGAAGCACCGAGTTTTGCTTGCACCTCACCCGTCACCGCTTTCGGCACACCGCGGTTTTTTTGGCTGCAAACACTTCTCAAAATGCAATGAGATGCTCGAGGCAATGGGCGAGGTGCCCATTGATTGGCGTGTCCTGCCTGGCTAGGCGTCAATCTGATGATTCACTAGGGCTTCCGGGCAAATGCTGAATTGCAGGTACTTGATAGTTCATAATCAGCGATTCAGGCAGCCTAAAATTGAAAATTCAGGAGCATGGTAAGGATGGAGAAGGTAATCGAGTTCAGTCGCCTAGGCAGTAGAATTGGACGGGCGACCCTGGTGCGTGAAAAGTCTTTGAATAGCTTGACGCTAGAGACGATTAACCGTTTGTTTGCACAAATTGAAGATTGGATCGATGATGATGATATTGCCTGTATCGTACTCGACTCCAGCAGTGACAGAGCATTCTGTGCGGGAGCAGACATAACTGCTCTCTATCATTCTATTAAGTCCGATGATTTAGCGCACGCTGATGCCTTTTTCACCAATGAGTATCGGCTTGACTTCATGCTGCATAAGACAGAAAAACCTGTTTTGATCTGGGGCAATGGCGTAGTGATGGGCGGTGGCCTTGGCCTGCTCTCAGGATGTTCCCATCGAGTCGGAACCCCCGATAACCGAATTGCCATGCCTGAAATTACTATCGGTCTGTTCCCGGACGCGGGGGCAACCTGGGTGCTCTCTGGCTTGCCCGATAAACTGGGCACCTTCGTTGGGATGACTGGTTGTCAGTTGTCTGCTGGCGATGCTCTTGAGCTTGGTATTCTTGATTATGTGATTGAACACGAGAAAAAAACTGAGGTGATAAGCTCTCTGGAAGCGTTGGTATGGACGAATGACGCGTCCGGCAATTCCATGATGCTGTCGGAACTTCTAAAACAGTTCGCCATAAAGGAGTCGCTGCCTCATCAACTTTTAAAGCATCGTTCTGCGATTGTTGGTTTGATTGATCGGGCTTCAGATGATGACGATTTTTTTGATGTTTTTGAAGCCGGCATGTCTACTCTCGAAATAGATGAATGGCTGGTAGGAGCGATTGAAACTTATCAGCGAGGTTCGGCGACGACCGCCAGAATTTTTCATGAGCAGTTACAGAGAGCTCCAGACATGACTCTGGCAGAGATCCTTCGTATGGAACTGGACATCGCGGGTCAATGTGTCCGGCACCCTGACTTTTCGGAGGGTGTTCGCGCGCTTCTCGTAGATAAGGATCGACGCCCAACCTGGCGATTTGCTTCGACGAAGGAAGTCCCCCAAAGCTATGTCGAAGAGCATTTCAGATCGCCGTGGTTGGGTGACCACCCGCTCGCTGATCTCATCTGACTGGGATACACTGCAAACAAACCAAGGAGTTATTATGCAATTACTGCTGATTCCGTTACTGTGCTTTACGTTGATTTCCTCCGTGCCGGTCCATGCGGATGACTACTCTAGCCCAGTAAAAAGTGATTACCCGAAAAATGTTTACTGGGGTGACACTCATTTACATACGCGGAACTCGGCCGACGCTTATTCAATGGGTAACATGAATATGACTCCCGCACAGGCCTTCAGATTCGCTCGGGGTCAGGAAATGATTGCCCACAATGGCATGCGGGTGCAGTTGCGGAGGCCGATGGATTTCTTGGTTGTATCGGATCACTCGGAATACCTTGGAGGTTTTTATCGCTTCAACGTAGATGATCCCGTAGTCACAGGAACTGCTGCAGGGAAACAATGGACTGAGTATGTTGCGGAAGGGGACTACGCGAGTTTATTCGGTGCATTCGTAAATAGCATGCAGGATCCGGAGAATCATCCGCCGTTTCCGAAAGCGGTTCAGAAAATCATTTGGGAAGATGTTGGTCAGACAGCGGACGAACACAACATACCCGGTCAGTTTACTGCGTTTATCGGTTATGAATGGACCTCAATGATTGAAGGTAACAATCTACACAGGGTAGTTATTTACCGCGATGGAGCGGATAGAGCAACCCAGCTGCCTCCGTTCACGTCGCAGGAGAGCACGGACCCCCGCGATCTATGGCGAGCGCTGGATACTTATGAGACTATGACAGGGGGTGAAGTCATGGCGATTGCTCACAACGGCAACCTTTCGAATGGCATGATGTTTCCCAATGAGTCGGTCGACAATCAAAAGTTAAACCTTAGATACGCCGAGACCCGAGCTCGCTGGGAACCGATTTATGAAGTTACCCAGGTCAAAGGCGATGGAGAGTCGCATCCAACACTCTCTCCTAGTGACGAATTTGCGGATTTTGAAAACTGGGATTGGGACAACATTGGTCGATCTGCGCCTAAGGAGGATTGGATGCTGGCCCATGAATATGCCAGGGGGGCGTTGAAACTTGGTCTTGTTCATCAAGCAGAACTGGGGGTTAACCCTTTCAAGTTCGGTATGATTGGCAGTACTGATGGACACAACACGATATCGACACCCGAAGAAGATAATTTTTTTGGTAAGTTTCCAGAGTCCGAGCCCAAAGCCGGCCGTATGACATCGGGTCTTGCACTTGACCGACTCTGGCAGAATTCTAACATTGTTGCGTCCGGCTACGCCGCCGTCTGGGCCATCGAGAATACTAGAGCCGCTCTATTCGATGCGATGAAGCGTAAAGAAGTTTATGCCACGACGGGTTCGAGGATTCAGGTCAGGTTTTTTGGTGGCTGGAATTACCAGTATGATGACGTTGAGCGTCCGAATTACCTGGATATCGCCTACGGAAATGGTGTGCCGATGGGTGGGGACTTGACCAATGCACCACACGATAGTAGTCCTAGTTTCATTGTAGTCGCTGCAAAAGACCCAGATGGAGCCAATTTAGACCGTGCACAGATTGTCAAAGGCTGGCTTGATAGCGAGGGCGAGTTGCAGGAGAAGGTTTATGATGTCGCTTGGTCCGGTAACAGAGTTGTGGACCTAGAATCTGGGAGGCTGCCGGCAGTGGGAAGTACTGTTGACCTTGAAACTGCGACTTATACGAACACGATCGGTGAATCAGAATTGGCAGCCGTCTGGACGGATCCAGAATTCGATCCTCAAGAACGAGCTTTTTATTACGTCCGTGTGTTGGAGATACCTGTCCCCCGTTGGTCGACAAAAGACGCCGTTTACTTTGATGTTGAGGTGCCTGAAGGTATTCCTTTCAGTATTCAAGATCGTGCCTACACCTCGCCCATCTGGTACACCCCTTAATGCGCGCGGGGTGGGTCAAAGAGCCCATCCTAATTTTTTGCGTTATTGGGTGTCTGCTCTTTGCCTTGCCATCATCTGAGGTTGACCCTCACACGATTATTGTTGATCGGGCAACACTGATTAGTTTCATTGAAAATAGGACCAAGAATTTTACTGGTAGCGTAGAGGCCGGCTTTGATGAGTTGTCGGCAGTGGCAGTTCAGGATGCGCTTAAGCAATACGTTAGGGAAGAAGCGCTATACCGTAAAGCACTAGCGCTTGGTCTGGATAATCAGGACTATGTGATCCGGCAGCGACTTGTGCAGCGCGTCGAATACCTGTCGGAAGGAGAGATCGTTTCTGAACCCAATGAAACTGATCTTAGAGCTTTTTATGAATCTAACACTGACCTCTTCGAAGTCTCTGCGACAGTTACTTTTACGCACGTTTTTTTTTCTTATGGAGGCAGTGCTGAAAAGGCTAAGGACCGCGCGATGTCAATGTTGTCGCTGCTGCGCTCAGACGATGTGCGCTTCGAACAAGCACCCAGTTATGGTGAGCGATTTCTTTATCAGCGTAACTATGTTGAAACTAGCCTTGATGAGATTGATAGCCATTTTGGCGATGGAATGTGGCAATCTCTCTTTAGCATGAAACCCAGTGAGGGCTGGCAGGGTCCCATTTCTTCGGAGCATGGATATCACTTGGTCATGTTAATCGATAAAAGAGAAGCTTTGGTGGAGAATTTTGAGGCCGTTCGGTCGCAGATCAGGACTCGTTGGTTGGTAGAGAATGAGGAAAAAAATCGTGATAAACAGATCGAGGACACAGTCGCGGAATACCAGGTAATTTTGGATGGTTTGCTTAAGAACCGCATTGGTGAGCATCGTCCCTAGTACCTCTAAGCGTTTCCTTGGCACTAGATTTTTCAGCATGGGTAAATCCTTATGGCCGATTGTCCTGGATTGCTCTTGACTGATGCTCAGCTTGTCGGCGAGGACTAGCAGGGTTTAGCCTCTACACATTCTCCGTCTTTGAATTTTGCAGTGATGGGTTGGTTTGTAGTGTTTTTCAGGACAGCAAGTTGACCGGAGGGAGCTGTGGCCACTACAGAGCCGCAATCTAATTCTTCGCCGATATCGCGAGCCTTCGCTGAAGTCAGGCGATGCAGTCTTCGTTTCAGTTCCCCACGATACTGGGCTCGGGCGATGATTTCCTGTCCCAGGTAACAACCCTTCTCAAAATCGATACCATCTTGGTTATGGTAATTGAACATCTGAGGCAGATATTCTGCTTGGCTAGTCTCGGAAACCCAGGCGATTCCTGCGGAATATTCCGCATCTTGCCAGGGACCGATATTGGTCTCCGCGGAAAAAACTGAGGGGCTCCAGATTTCTTTGCGATTATGGAGTTCGATAATGAAACCGTCTGATAGAGTCTCTGTAGAATGATCTAGTGAACCGTAGCAGACGTACGAATCGGAGTTATCGTGCAACTCAGCTTTAGAAAAGACAATATATTTCTTTAGAAATTCAAGGGTCGAAGGAACGAGTGAGCGCTGCATTCTGAACCACAGGTCTTGGCCAGACCTTAAAGCGAGGAAACTTGTAAGCATCCGACCTTGAAGATTGCATACGGCTCCGATTGCTGTATCACCATCTTGCAGTTTAGTCAGGTCGCAGGTCACGTAACCCTGCATGAATTTAATGGCGTCTGTTCCTGTAATACAGAGCAATCCCGTACCGGAGAGATGATAAAGTGTCGTCATTCGCTGATTTTACATTAAAACAAGGTACAAACACTGATGAGTTTTACTGAATTCGAACTTAATCGCCTTCGATGGCGGTCGCGGCGTGGTATGGCGGAACTGGACCTTCTTCTTTTACCTTTCTTTGATGACGTATTTCTCGAACTTTCAGATGCTGAGCAGCAGGCCTTTGTCAGGTTGCTGGAGCATGACGATCCAGACCTATTATTTTGGTTCTCTCGGAAAGGCAAATCAGCTGAGCCCGAGCTTCAGGAGCTAGTCGATAGAATTCTGCATCGCGTCCAGCCCGTTTGAAATGTGCTTTTGTTGTCTCTTAAATTTCTCAACCCATCTGCATCAGAAGAATCTCACGAGTTAAAACTACAGCCCAATTTTTTAAGCTAGGGATTTGTTGTCCGTCGTTTTATTGTTGCGCGGCTTCTTGTACCCTGGTTCTAATAAAGGAAAAAATGGTTAGCGAAGATCCTGATGTTGTTTTTAGTGGTTTCGTTACTATTGATTTAGTTGCGAGCTATAATTTTTGAATTAACGGAAGAGCGTGATGACAGAAGAGTTGGCAAAATTCCGGCAAGACGTAAGGACTTTTCTGACCAGAGAGCTTACACCTGATCTTAGGGCCATTGCCGAACTTAATTTCAGCCAAAATCGTTCAGATAATGCGCGTTGGCACAGCAAGCTTTTTAAGGCGGGTTGGGTCGCTCCGTCATGGCCCGTGGAGTTTGGCGGGACCGGTTGGAGCCTAGAGGAGCAACGTATTTTTTCTGAAGAACTGACGCTTGCAGGAGCGCCTATGTTGATGCCGTTTGCGCTCGGTATGATAGGCCCTGTGTTATGCGCCTTCGGCACGGATGAACAGCGTGAGCAGCATCTTCCGGGCATTCTCGACGGGACTGTTTGGTGGTGCCAGGGTTACTCTGAGCCAGGCAGTGGCTCTGATCTGGCCTCACTAAAAACAAGAGCAATTAGAGAAGGCGGCGATTACCTTATTAACGGGCAAAAGATCTGGACAACGAATGCCCATCGATCCGACTGGATGTTCGCCCTCGTCCGTACCGATTTTGATAGTAAACCGCAGCAGGGCATTACATTTCTGATGCTGCCAATGTCGACACCTGGAGTGGAAGTAAAACCGATTTTTTCAATTGACGGATTACATCATCTTAATGAGGTTTACTTCACGAATGCTCGTGTTCCGGTTAGTCAGCGAATAGGTGAAGAAAATAAGGGCTGGTCCTACGCGAAGTATCTTTTAGGTCACGAACGAACCGCGATTGCCAATATCCCAGCCAACCGAATGCTCATCGATAACCTGCGCCGCTTTGCGGAGACGGCGGCTACCGGCGATGGGTCCCTGCTCTCTGAAAATACAGTATTTAGGAATCGCTTAAACCAGCTTGAGATTGAATTGGATGCATTGGATTGGAATCAATCGCTTGTTCTCGCTGCGATGGAATCTGGCGGTAACGCGGGTGATGCAGCTTCGATGTTGAAGATAGTCGGTTCAGAGGTCCAACAAAAGTTGGAGGAACTGCGGGTGGAGGCGGTGGCTTATTACTCTCTGCCGTTTGACACTAGGCAACTTCGATCTGAGACTAATGAAACAGCATACGGACCTGATTTTTCGTTGCGTGCAGTTAGTGATTATAACTTCGGCAGAGCTTCATCAATTTACGGCGGATCTAACGAAATTCAAAGAAATGTTCTAGCCAAGTCGATGCTTGGCTTTTAGGGAAACGGGTTTAGAGGAAAGCGTATCAAGTGCGGCTGGTGCCAGTGGTCGCTAATCTTCGACAAAAGGTTTGTTAATCTTGTTCCATGGACCAGGTTTTGCTGATGAGCCTTGCAGCTTGCCACTCAGATAAGTTTTCCTCGATTTCGTGGTATTGAATAGGTCGTTTCATTTCGGTGGTTTCTGCGAGGTTCTGGGGCGATATGACAGGCTGTGGAGTTTTCACTTTTCAAATCCTTATTAAATATACCCTAGCTTAATAACGAACGATTAAGCGAAAATTTAGCATCTGTATTTGGAATCGATTAGAGAATAATTAGCAATCAATAATTTCCTTTTTGGAATAGATTTTCAAAGGGGTCAAGTCCAAATCGAAAATCTTTCGATATGGGTCAGCCGAAGCTGGGGGGCGCTAGGATAGTATCTTGCGCTTTGGGTTGGGTGTCTGGGTAATCCAGTGTGTAATGCAGACCGCGGCTCTCTTTGCGTCTTAAAGCACATTGAATAATCAGATCGGCTACCTGGATTAGATTTCTCAGTTCAATCAGATCGCTGCTGATTCGATAATTGCTGTAATACTCGGCTACTTCTTGCTGGAGCAATTTGATTCTACGCCTTGCGCGTTGGAGCCGCTTGTCGGTTCTCACAATACCGACATAATCCCACATGAAGCTGCGGAGTTCATCCCAATTGTGCGAGATGATTACATCTTCATCGGAATGAGTTACCTGCGATTCGTCCCAAGTGGGAATACTAGGTAGTCCGGTAGCTTGAAGCCCTGTCTCATTTATCTTTTCTGCAGCCGCGTGAGCGAACACCATGCACTCTAGCAGGGAGTTGCTGGCCATTCTGTTGGCACCATGGAGGCCTGTAAAACTGCATTCGCCGATTGCATATAGATTCGGCAGATCGGTTGCCCCGTTAATATCCGTCACGATGCCGCCACAGGTATAGTGAGCGGCCGGGACAATAGGTATCGGCTCCTTTGTCATATCGATACCCAGCTCTAGGCAGCGGGCATGGATATTAGGGAAGTGACCACTAATAAACGACTCATCCTTATCACTGATATCAAGATAGACGCAATCACAGCCAAGTCGTTTCATTTCGTGGTCGATTGCGCGCGCTACAATGTCTCTTGGTGCAAGTTCTGCTCGCTCGTCAAATGCCGACATAAACCTTTTCCCGTCGGGCAGCAGGAGTTTCGCTCCTTCACCTCTTAATGCTTCACTCACGAGAAACGATTTGGCATCGGGGTGATAAAGGCAGGTTGGATGGAATTGGTTGAACTCAAGATTAGCGACGCGACACCCGGCTCGCCAAGCCATAGCAATACCATCACCGGATGCTGTATCTGGATTACTCGTGTATCGATAAACTTTTGAGGCGCCACCGGTAGCGATAACTACAGAGTCAGCGCGAAAGAGCTCAACGTCACCTGTAGCAACATTTAGTGCATAGGCTCCGATCACATCGTTACCGCGAAGTCCAATCCTGTCGCGAGTGATCAGATCGACTGCAACATAATGATGCTTGATTTCGACGTTGCTTTGTTTCGCGAGTTGGCCACTTAAAGTTTCGGCGATTTCTCGGCCTGTAGCATCCGCGGCATGAATAACGCGGCGGATGCTGTGGCCACCCTCCCGTGAAAGGTGAAACTCGGTTGAACCATCTGTCTGCACCTTAGTGTCGAATTTGACGCCTAAATCGACTAACCAGCCTATAGTTTCTGCGCTGTTCTCGACGGCAAACTTTACGACATGCTCGTGGCATAGGCCGGCGCCAGCAGATAGCGTATCTGCAATGTGTGAGTCTACAGAATCATAGTCATCGAGAACTGCAGCTACACCTCCCTGCGCATAATAGGTAGAGCCCTCTGTCGGTTCATCTTTGCATAGCATAATGACGCTAAAGTGGCTGGCGAGCTTTAGTGCGAGTGTCATCCCGGCTGCGCCACTGCCAATAATGAGAACGTCACTGCGATGCTCGATATTGGGCATTAATTGGGCTCCAAGGGACGAGCGAGGGAGATTACTATCATTGTTCTGCACCGTATAGGGGTTTTGGTCATGCTAGAATGTCCTGGAAATGAGTGAGCAGAGCGACAAACAACTTGTAGAGCGTGTTCGGCAAGGTGACAAGAGAGCCTTCGATATTCTTACGTTAAAATATCAACATAAGATCGTGGGTTTGGTCTCTCGCTACATGCAGGGCTCAGATGAGGTTATGGATGTTGTGCAGGAAGCTTTTATCAAGGCATACAGGGCTCTGCCACGTTTTCGAGGTGATAGCGCTTTTTACACTTGGCTATATCGAATTGCGATCAATACTGCCAAAAATTACCTGGTTTCTCGCTCTAGGCGTCCGCCAGATACAGATATTGATGTAGATGGGGAATTTCAGGGCGATAATGTTGTCTTAAGAGATGTCAGTGGTCCTGAAAACGCGATGGCAAAGGACCAATTAGAGCATGTTATCTTCATGGCGATTGACGAATTGCCAGAAGAACTTAAAGTTGCCTTAACGTTGAGAGAGTTCGAAGGTTTTAGTTACGAGGAAATTGCGGAAGTCATGGAATGCCCTGTCGGTACAGTAAGAAGTCGTATATTTCGGGCGCGCGAGGCCATTGAAAAGAAAATTGCAGCGATAGACGAATGATCTTTTAATTCGATTTGAAGTGCGCTGACGAAGCGATCCTGATGTGTTACAACACAAAGTTCGCGGAACTGGTTGAGAGAAGATAATCGAAATATCTCAATAAACATAGAACCGGAAAACCACAGAAAGACCAAAGACATAGATAAAGACTAAAGATAGAAAAAACAATGACGAATAAAGAATCTCTTTCTGCATTAATTGATGGTGAAGCCACTGAAATCGAGGTGCATCGGCTGGTTCGAGAATTCGGCAAGGACGCTTCGTTGTCAGTCAGCTGGTCAGTTTACCAGCAAATACGTGCCACTCTGCGGGGGGAGACGCCGATGGCATCAGGAAGAGGTTTGGAAATCGAGCAGCATCAGCGGCTTTTTTCTAAGATTAGTCAAGCTATTGAGGCAGAGGATAATTATCAGCGTGCAGCGATGCCAAAGTTAAACGCAAGCGCCGCAGTTGGGGGTTCCATTGCTATAGCAGCTTGCCTTGTTGTTGCGGTATTTTTTGGCATCCGGACAGACAAACAGGAACAGATAGAAAATCAGGGTGCGGCAAATGTGACCATTGAATTCGTTGATGTGGCAAATGATTCTGTCGATAGTCAAATCGCAGAGCTCGTCGAACTCGATGAGGAGAAGCAGCGTCAATTGAGAGCATATCTCAAGCAGCATGACCGCATGTCGCGCATGGATAACAATCCGCAACTTGTGAAATATAAGGAACACGCGGGGAACTAAATATTTATGACGAATATTACCGCTAGGAGTGTTATCTCTATTCTGTTGATCTGGACCAGTGCTGGTGGCTTCGCTGCAGGTTCATCGAACGAGGCGGTTGGCTGGTTGGGCAAAATGGCCGAAGCCATGCGACACCAGAACTATCAGGGTATCTTTAGTTATATTCGTGGGTCTAACTTCGATACCGTTAGAATTGTGCACCATAGCGAAGATGGTATCGAGACAGAGCGCTTGATCAATATGAACGGTGAGGTAAGAGAACTTTATCGGAAAGACGATGAAATTCTCTGTTTCCTACCAAAAGGGGATGAGGGTACTGATTGTTCTTTGCAAATAGGGCCATTTACACCAGCCTTCCCTGAACGGGTGATTGCTACCCAAAATCTTTATCGTTTGTCGATGCATAAAATAGATAGGATTGCCGGTAGACCAGCTGTAACTCTTTCAATTACTCCGAAGCTTGACGATCGTTATGGATACAGAGTTTGGTTAGACAAAGAAACTGGACTCATGTTGCAATCTCATAAGGTTGAGCGAGGCCGTATCAGGGAAATATTCCAATTCAGTACGTTGGAGATCGGAGTTGATATCGAAGAGATAGATCTAGCTACCTCCATAGAGGGGGAGACAGTATCTTATCCTCTGAGCTTTGAATTTAAGAAAGAGCAGCGTGGTGAACCGAAGTTAAGGGTCAGTTGGGTTCCTGACGGCTTTAAACAGGTGAGAAAAAGTGGTGACAGGCTTCATTTTTCTGATGGCGTCGCTACTTTTTCTGTATTTGTCGACCGTTCCAAAAAGAGCGCTTTGTCCGATATGTCGACCCGTGTGGGTGGTACAGTGGTGATTAGCCGCCGTCTTAATCAAGCCGGACCGCAGATCACGGTCGTGGGTGACGTTCCCATGACTACAGCCAGACGAGTTGCAGAATCTGTCGAACCTCTTATCTACTAGGTATGGCGGTTACTAAAATAAAAGGGCCTCCGGATGGGGCCATTTTTACCGGTCTTCAAGGAACCTGTGGAGCGTGCTCGAAGTGTTTTCCTGATGAGTCAGTGGAAATCCAACCTGCGTGGCAGCAAGAATTTGAATGGTCAGTCAAATCCGGAAATCTGTATAGACTTCTCTGGAACAGTCTAGGTAAACCCATTTTGGGAGCATTAGGCGCGGCTTTGTTGGCCGAGCTGGCTGGTTTGGATGAAACTCTCAGTATAGTTTCCGTATTATTTGGCTTCTCCGCCGGATTTTGTTGTTGTTATGCG
>MDSZ01198134.1_pt1 | contig 21707 bp, 6 predicted proteins | sample 811201 | NCBI WGS metagenome assembly MDSZ01 (sample SAMN05326647, study PRJNA326480) | marine metagenome | isolation source: seawater | place: Indian Ocean: North | collected 2010 | reverse complement strand
GTTGGAATAGCTAGCCTAGCAGTTATCTCAGTATTGTTTTTTGACCAGAAGATAGATGCTGCTGCAGTATTTGGCATGGGTCTGATAATTACTGGAGTCGTTGTATTGCGAGTCTTTAGCAAGGCCAATCTGGAATGATTAATACTTCATAATCCGGACATGCCTTAATTATCTATGGTGTCACCCAAATCCGCACTTTCATAGTCCTTTTCGGTTTCATCTTCAACCATCTTCTTCGCTGTCGCCCTTGTAAAGAGTATTGTTGCGATGATTATCACAATTGCAAACGCAGTGTAAAGGACTAGAGGAGCGTCTTCTCTATCTTCAGCTGCTTTGAATGAGACTAGTTCTGAGTTAGTGCCAGTTTGTGATGCTAAGTCTCCGCTAAGAGAATTGAAGAAAGGCGGTATCGAGACCTTGCAGTTTAATGATTTTGCACCAGACGAATTGGCATACCAGATTGCTGGTACTTCCTTGGTTTGGCCAGCGGTTAGACTGACGAATATGGTTGCCATATCTGCTTCATCGGATCCCTCATAGCAGCGAATATTCGTTGATACATCCACGGTGCCAGTATTTGTTATCGTTAGCATGACGCCTAGACCTTTATTCACAGTTCCTTGTGTATCTTCAGGCGCAACATTGTCGATGACAACGTAAGGCAGTTCGATGCTTGCCACAAATGTAGGTGTCGTTGGAGCAGGGTTCAGGCTGATAGAGTAATCACCGCTCCATACTGTTGTCCCACCGTTAAGGGTTATCAGGATTGAAGCATTCTCATTGTGTAGTGTTCCAGAACTATCAACCCATTCGGGCATACGCAGGAATTTACTTTTCTCAGGGTTGATATTCTCACCCAAGTCTACCGCCCCATTCTCATCTAACATTAAATCGCCACTTTTGCCTTCATAACCTAAACCCTCGTAGTGAACAGATGCTGCAGCGTCTTTTAGATTGGTTTCAATGACTCTTTGTGAAAGGAGCCTAATCCACATATCTGTTGGACCACCAGTTCCAAGCATCGTGCTCGTATCATAATCAATGCTTGCTGAGTCATGAACAATGATATCCTCATATGTTCTGCTTCTGTTGATGTCGCTGGTTTCTGCACTGAGATGGCCGCCATTGAGAATATGAATTGGGGCGCTCCATGAAAGAGTGCTGTTTGATATGAAACATGAACCTCCACAGTTAATCTCAGCCCCGGTAATTGTGCCTCCGTTTGAGGAGAATTCACCGTCAACAGTTAATATGAACGAGGAATCTGTGCTCTCACTTTTCAAAACTCCATTATTATGATTCCAACTATCAGCATCTAGAGTGTATATTGCTCCATTACTGTCAAAAGCTTGTATAGAATCTATCCAAACCAAGTATAGCCAAAATCCTGTAAAATTGACGTTTATGGGACTATCAGAAAATTCTACGTTGTAATCAATGTAATCTTGTCCCGTCCATTCCTCGGTAATACCACTGACTTCAACCTCAACATTCATTGAAGAGTAGTAGTCTTGGGCAAAATTAACTCTTAAGGTTCCAGAATCTGATAATCCACTAAAATATGGCTCTAGAATTGTGTTGTTATACACTTCCATATACATCTCGCTTATCGATTGCGCTAGATTGAGTTGTCCGTTAAGGATTAGGCTCCCACCATCTTGAACTGTTATGCTGCTACCAGTATCGACACTTATGGTGCTATCGATGGTCAAAACGCCCCCGTCGGACACTGTAACATCACCGTTTAGAGTAGCGTCACTCGACCATGTTTCTGAGCTGTTTATGGTTTGACTTGAGCCGTCACCTTGGGCTTCTGCTCCGGCATTTGGGACTAACAGGCCGGCAGCCAGAATCGATAAAATAACAAACAGAGTTTTCCCACGCATGCAATATACTGATTAATGCTGTCTATCAAACCTTTGGCGACAGAGAGTCAAAGTTTGGCGATTAATATGGCACATCTTTCCACCCTATATGGTATCCAATAAGGTTGAACGACCTGTGTAAAATCGGCGTAAAGATAACCATAATTATCATTGGAAGAATTAATTCACTCTGTGAAAGAAGAGAGTCGCCAAGAAATAGTTGACCCCAGAGAAATACCATAATTGCAAAGGGAAGCGTGTCAAGCAAGGGGGCTTTTGAAGAAATATCTCCCTCCCTTTTCATTCCCCTCCGCCGTTTCAAAAATGAACCAGTACTATCTCCAATAAGACAGGCAAATCCTAGAAAAGTCCCCAGTATGAACGCCGCAATGTAGGGGGAACCGATATCAAACCAAGATCCTTCATACCCCGTAAGTGGGTGCGCAAAGACTTCTGATTGTATATTACTAGAGTTTGGAACATCACCCATCACGGCGACAATAAAAACACACAGCAATCCTGAGGTAAGCGATCCACCAATAAGACCATTCCAGGTTTTCCCATCACCCAACAACCTATTTCCATCTCGCCAATTCTTACCACCATCTATTGGCCAGGGTCCATATCCAGTTTTTGGCAGCCACTTGCCCCACATCATGGCAAATGTATTAGCAAGGAATCCAGGTAAATATAGCCAGAGTGTCAGCAGGCTGAGAGAAAGAATACCCATGTCTAGAGCCACATCGTTGACGCTTTGCATGAGTTAGCCTTGAATTGAAGGCATTTAACATTTGATAGGTTTTAATTTGATTTTTGGTAAAATAGATTATCAATCGCGTAGTCTAAGATTCTACCATGGGCAATAGCAGAGTTTTGGTGATTGGAGGAGGTGGTAGGGAGCATGCGCTATGCTTGGGACTTCATAAATCGAACAAGGTTGCAAAAATCTTTTGCAGTCCCGGTAACGCTGGAACAGCAGTTATTGCCAATAATGTGGAATTGGACATTACAAACAACTCTACAGTCACTAGATATTGCCTTGACAACTCCATAGATTTAGTCGTTGTTGGGCCAGAGGCACCACTTTGCAACTCACTAGCGGATACTTTGTGCCGATCAGGAATTCCATGTTTTGGACCAGTGGGTCCGCTAGCTAATTTGGAGGGATCAAAACTTCATGCAAAAACAATCATGCAACATGTTGGCGTTCCTACAGCAGGATTCATCATACTTGATTCAGAGTCTGATATTGATTCGGCTCTAGAATCCTATCAAGCAAATCCCTGGGTAATAAAAAGGGATGTTCTAGCAGGAGGAAAAGGTGTTGTCGTAACTTCAAATTACGAAGAGGCAAAATCATTCATTCTAGATTCAATAGCATCAGATGGCAAAGTCCTGCTTGAGGAATTTCTGCCGGGTGAGGAAGCCAGTATGTTAGTTATAATGGATGGTTCTGGTTATGTGTGCCTACCTCCAAGCCAAGATCACAAGCGTGCTTTTGATGGTGATAATGGGCCAAATACCGGCGGCATGGGTGCTTATTGCCCGGCTCCTATAATCACACCCAAAGTCCACAAATTGGTTGACGACAGAATTGTAAGGCCGATGTTTGATTATCTGTCTAACCTAGATGTTCCATACCGAGGTGTTCTATATGTTGGACTTATGATAACCGAAACTGGTGAACCAAGCGTGGTAGAATTCAATGTTCGTTTTGGTGACCCAGAGTGTCAAATTACCTTACCATTGATTAAGTCTGACTTGTATGATATACTCAACTATTCAGCCCATGATCGGCTCGCAGAATTGGATGTAGAATTCCATCAAGCCCATGCACTGACTATTGTTCTTGCATCTGAGGGATATCCAAGTCAACCGGAGAAAAATAGAATAATTTCCGGATTGGAATTTAATCCACCATTGATTGAGGTTGGACAGAGTTGGATTAATTTCGCCGGTGTAAAACAAGTTGATGGAATGCCGAGATCCAGCGGTGGCAGAGTCTTGTCATGCAGCGCAATGGCAGAAACACTTGAGTCCGCATCAAAAATGGCTTATGAGCTGATTGAAACAATATATCTAGAGGGTAGTTTTTATCGTTCAGATATCGGTAACAAAGCGCTTTGATTTAACAACTACAAATCATCGTCTAAAACGCACACTGCGGGAATATCTGCTTATACTTAGTGCGTCACTGTTAAAAGAGGTTCGTGAGTGGCCAACTTGCTCCAGCCTTCAGGCTGTCGCGAAATACCGATGAGGGAAATAAGAATGGAAGAGAAAACATTGACATTGCGAAACTCTCCAGCACCAATGCTAGGATGGCTAATTGCCCCCCTTGCAGTGTTGCTGGCAATCGCTGCAATCATGGTCGCAGGAATTGACTTCGACCTAGAACTGAACAACCTAACTCCGATGCTAGTTGTTGGCATTGGTGCAGTCTTGGGTTTAACACCTAGAGTGCTAAAAGAAACCGGTGCAGTAAAAATCTCTTCCTCTGCATTTTCTTTTGCCACACTCGGTGCTGTGCTGATTGGCCATCAGGCAATCATACATCTAACAGACCTAGGTGCCTTTTCAGCATTACAATTCCTAGTAGTTGCTTTTGGGGTATTCTTCTTTGACTCACGCGGTCGGCATGAAATCGCTACGATTCTAACCTTTGCAATGATGGGTGTTAATGTTGGGATAGTTGCAGTAGGACACTACAATGATATCTTAGATCCAGAATACAAAGTTGGAGGTTCGCTGATCCCGCAAGCGCTTGATTTCCAACGTCAAGCACTGGGTTACGTCTTCTTTAGCTATCTGACGATTTTTATCGCTTTGGGTCTCTTGCTGTCTGTCGCACTAAGGGGAGTAATCAACCCAGAATCCAACGATGGCTGGTTTGGGAAAATTTCCCCCAGCAGCGGTGGGTATAATACCGCTACGCTACCTTTACAAATTGCCGCTTTGGTTTGGATATTGGCCCACGTTGCCAGTTTGTATCATTTTGAATCAGTATCGATGGCTGATAAATTGGGTATATTCTACGAGGAATCATATCATGGCCATTTTGGTTTCTGGGGGGCATTTTTCACTGGTGTCGTAGCCATGATTGTTGCCGGTATGGCAGCCGAACGGTGGTATACCCGATCAATGTTCTTAGGTTCTATGTGGTTGCTTTACTTAGTATCATCTTGGTATGAGTCCGGTATGTGGGAAGCAGAGCAGTTAGAAGGCACTTGGGGTGCTTTGATATGGCTAGGCTTCACTTTCTTCCTCTGCGTTGGAATATACATGATTTCGACCCATGAAAAGTATGGTGGCTGGTCAAATTTAGACGACCATGAGATAAGCGGTGCCCGAAAGTTCTGGAATGCCCACTGGTCTAGCCTGATGGTCGCTGCAGCATTCTTTTTCGCACTGGTTATCAGAGTTCAGTGGTATATAATCCCATCAATGAACTCCTTTGGAACCGGAACATGGGATATGACTGGTGGTTCGGACCCCTGGTACATGAAGCGTATTGTTGATTACATTTTAGCAAACAATGCACACTTGATTTTTGATGCAGATAGATCATACCCATTAGGCGGAGTCAACCCAAGACCACCGTTGTTTACTTGGTCGATAGCCTTGGTATCCATGCTTTTGGAACCGATGCTTGGTGAAGATGCTATTTGGTATGCAATATTGGGCTTGCCAGCAATTTTTGGTGCACTGACCGTGTTCCCTATCGCCGCCATTGCTAAGGACAACTTCGGCAAATCCACCGGTGTTGTTGCTGCTTGGTTAATCGCATTCATGCCAGCTCACGTTTCTCATTCAACATGGGCTCTTGCAGATCACGACGCGTTCGTTATGCTGTTTATTTCGATGGGATTCATGTTTTGGTTCAAAGCAATCAAGCACTCAGGCAATGAGCGACTAACAAAATCGACATCTCCCCGAATATCATCGATATTAAGATCATTTTCTGTCGTTGCAACTGAAAAGCGCGCAGCAATGTCCTACGCCGTGCTTGCAGGTGTATCGTTTGGAGTTACATCACTCGCATGGAAAGGGTTTATTGTTGGTCCAAGCATCCTGTTCTTAGCCTACTTTGTTCAAGTTGCTTTAAATATGTTTAGAAGAAAGGACTCAACTACAATAAACGCTTTATTCCTAGCGATGTTGTTTAGTAATCTGTTAATGGCGTTACCTTTCTATGGCCATCCACAATTAGCTCTTGTGCTTGATGGAACAGGATTACAACCATTCCTGTTCGTACTCGGCTTCACGCTTGCCATATCTTATGTAACAACAGGCTTCCGTGACAAGCCATGGTTGTTGGTATTGGGAACGTTGTTTGCTTCTGCTATGGTTTTCTTTACTATCTTATTCGTGCTAAAGCAATTAGAAATTAGTAATGCATGGGATGTATTATTTACAGGTAGTGGATATTTCACCAAGACGAAAATTTTCGGCACGGTTGCAGAAGCAAACGCACCTGACAGAGGGCAATTGTTCGCGCAACTGGGTCCTATTGTTTTGGTCTTGGCACTCTCGATGGGATTCTACTCAATTTACTCGACTTTCAGGAACAAAAACCAATCACATCTGTTCTTTGGTATCTGGATATTCACTGCAGGTTACATGTCTTGGACTGCGGCGAGATTCATGTTCAATGCAACACCGGCTGTAGCCGTACTCGGTGCTTGGGGTATTGTCGCACTTTGGGATAAAGCCAACTGGCGGGGCCTAGTCCGAACATGGAAAAAGTACGGTATTAGGACCCCAGCGGATAGAATAGCTGGTGCTAGGAGAGCAGTTTGGAGGACTCCTTCATTTTCTGCCATACTACTGATAATATTGCTACTCGGAGGCCAACAATTTACTTATGGATTGGACTCTGCAATACCTGGTACAGACCAGTCAGAAGATGGTTTGGATGAAGATATTTACAACTTAATTCCTGACGCTTTGAGATGGGAACTTGCTGGTTTTTCGATTCTCGACAGCAGCGCTTACACCGGTAATTGGTATCTCGGATCATTCGGCTCCGGATTCAATGATGCAGGTTGGAACAAAGCGTACGACTGGTTAGCCCAACAGGATACTGATATGCCATATTCTGAGCGCCCAGCCTTTGTATCGTGGTGGGACTATGGTTTCCAGGCATTGGACACTGGAGAGCACCCGTCAGTATCTGATAACTTCCAGTCTGGAATACCGGCAACTGGAAATATGTTATTGGCAAGATCACAGACAGATTTAGTCTCAATGTTCATCTGGCAACTTGCGACAGGAGATATTCGTTACAATCAAATTAATACTGGAGATTATGAATTGACTGCTGGATTCAATAATAAGATAGCAAATTCTGGTATGTCTCAAGAACAATTAGATTTGTTCACCACTATCCAAGAAAGCCAAGATTTTGATGAAATGAAACAACTCATTGACGACTATTCCTTTACTGTAATCCAAACAAATGAGGCATCACAAGTTCAACAAAATAGCGTTAATATCATGGCTTCTGGCCACCATAGAGTTAATGGAATCGCTGATACTGAAACCACATACTACCGTTTGTATCAAGATGGTCAGAGAATCGTTTGTGACCCCGAGGTCTCAACATCTTGTGTCGATGGTGATTGGGGAGATTACGACGATGCCAATCAAACATTCAACAATAATGTCAGATCTGGCCAAGAAACTAACTACGACACAACACACTACATCTTCGAGGATTACTTTTACACCAGTGACCTAAAAGATGAATTTGATTCAGTCTCAACACACATTCATCGCCACAACACAAGATTAGCAATGACAGTTCAACTACTTAACGACATAATGTCAAGTTCTCAGATAGTAGACCTATATGATGAATTAATTGGTATGGAATCATATTACAAGGTTCAAGATTACGATGGCTTGCCTGGTGACATGATTTCCAGAGATCATGAAATCCGCTATTTCGCTATCGATAACCGGCTTTACCCCAAAGCTGGGCGTTATACCGCAGATTATGATTATAACTTCGGTCAACCAATGGGTATTTTTGGTGCTCCAACAATTTTGAGCGGCCAAGACATTTCAACCTTCATGAGCGAGGTATATGAGACATCACGGGGCGATAGGAACTTCGAGATGACTCGAGAGGAAGTAGATGAATCCATGACTAATGACTTCTTGGACCAGCAAGCCGGTCTAGACATAGATCCATTACAAGTTCAGGATGTAAGGGTTGATCATCAGCCACAATTCTTCGAGACTATGTTGGCAAGAACATATGTTGGATATGGAGCCTCATCCCTTGGAATTAATACAGAATTTTCTAATCCACAACCCAGTCAGGGCTTCCGTACTACTGGTAGCCCAAACTCTATTCTTCAGTATGCGCCACCGTTACCAGGAGCAATGATGAATCATTTTGTCATTGCAAACTGGTATGATGAAAACAGTAATGAATCGTTTGATCCAAATTCTAGGGTCAAGATTCTAAAATATTATTCCGGTGCTGAAATCTCAGGTTCTGTATCGTTGAGTGACAATGCTGAACCACTCCCAGGTGTCAGGCTTCTCATCGAGCGTGATGCATTCTCAGGAGAAAATGGTACAGACACAGATGATTCGACATACTGGATTCCAATTGGTTTTACCGACGCTGACGAAAATGGTGAGTGGTCGTTCCTAGCACCTGCTGGTAAAATCAGAGTATCTGCGTTTGTTGGAACTTATGACCCAGAGCCTGCAAAAGTAAGCTTTGATGACGGAACTTATGTCCAAGTCACAAATAATGATTTAGTATCAGAAGTTAATGAAGAGCGGGAAGTTAACCCAATCACTGCTATATTAGGAAATGTAGCAAATATGACGTGGTTGGGCGAGACTCTTTACATTGTAACTGGTGAACAGGCAAATAGAACTGTTGAATTCACCGATACAATTGATATTGAAGTTGATAGCAGCGGAATTTCTGGCCAATTAACATGGTCTGGCGATGAATTATTCAGCGGAGAACCAATTGTTAACACCAACTTGGTACTGCGTAATATTCATGAGACATCAGAAGATGTGAATCTCGTAACAACCAACGGCTCATTTACCACTGACGAAGTAAGGAACATTCAAGGTACTGGCCAAGCAACATTTACTGAAAATGGAACATTCGATAGCGAAGGCTTGGCTTCTGTCCTTGATTTCCATGGGACATTTACCCGAACTATAAGTGCTGGTAGAACCTATGTAGCTAACGGAACTTGGAACGGTTCAGGAGATATCAAAGCATCTTGGATTGACTTGCCAGATAATTTTGATACCAACTGTTTAGTTGATGAAAATGATGATACCAACATCACCATGCCAGAAAATCAAACGATCTGTTTGAAGGATAGCACTGGAGACCTTCCTATTTACCTGCTGGACGGTGAAGTCTCAGCAAACGGAAGATTTACTTCCACTCGTGACACAATTTTGGTTCAGATACATGACGGTGCGTCGTTTGAGGGGATTGGTTTCTTTGAAGGAACTGGAACATTCAACGGCACCGGTCGCTTTGTCGGTTCTGGAACATTCTCGGGAGACATGGTTAGTCCGGGTTCATTCTATCAAACAGGAATAGTTCCGGGTGAGTATGAAGCCTATGCAAGCCTAGAAAATGGCAGAGAAGTGCTTCTTCCTCAAACAGTATCCGTGGGGATAAATCCTGAATTTGGCTTGACACTCAGTATGCCAGGATCGCTATTCATGGGTAATCTAACTAACGAAACCGGCGCAGCCCTCGCCAACACCTCATTTGAGATAACTGACAAACTCAGCGAGAATGCGCCAACCACTACGGTGACAACTAATGAGACTGGTGGTTACAAATATGGACCGGTATCATCTGGCGAATATGAGTATAGAATCGATTTAGATTCAGATGGTTTCTATGAGGTGTCTGGGGCGTTGTTTGTTGGTAACGAAACTGAATTATTCGAACCATTATCGACTATCCCTGATACATATGATTTGACAATTGAACTAGTAACACCGATGAATGAATTGGGAGAGCCTCTAGTTGAGACAGGGAATCAAAATTTCACAGTTACCGATGCTTTTGGTGTATCTGAAAACTATTTTTCTGATGCACTTGGAGATATTGATATGGAACTAACTGCAGGCGATTACACAATAGAGCAAGCCAATCTGTCTGATTTCTACCTGTATTCTAGTTTTACAGTTTCTGAGACTAGTGATTTGTCGTTAGAGTTAGAATATTCACCAGCAACAACCATCAACGGCAAGATTCTTGCATACACTGTTGAGTATGATGATTCATGGTCTGAAGAACAAATTGCTGCAAATGCAACAGTTGCCACACAATTAGACGTAACCTTCACTTCTGGTGACTTAACTCTCGATACCACAACCGATGATGATGGAAACTTTTCGATAGTAGTTCCAGGTGACTTAGTTTACACTATGAAAGCCGCAACTACAACCAACACATACGGAGTTGGTATGTTTGTTACTCCAAATGAGGAGGCTACATTAGATATTGGTGAAGTATATCTTAAGCGCTTAACAACTGTAACTGGGACCCTCAATGTCTCTGACACGAATCTCAGTTGGAATGCCCAAAATTACGACGGTTTGAACCCAACCATTGTTGCTATTGATGAAATGGGTGTAGAATGGGAAGCATTAGTATCCAACTCAGGAAGTTTCACAATGAAAATTGCGGACGGAATTTACGACTTTTCTGGTTCAGAATCTGAGTATAACATAACCGTGATCGAGGATTTTGAAGTAAGGAACTTTGTTGGTTCAAGTTCGATATCATTGACTGCTAACCTTGAACCGGTAGAATTGCAAGTATCTGTCTGTCTAGTGCCGGAAGACTCGGGTGATTGTAGCCAAGGAATTCCCAAGTTTGCTGATGTTGAAATCATATCAATGTTTGATAATTCTGACTATTTCCTAAATCAGACGAACTTTGATGGTCAGGGCATCGCAAATGTGGATGTCATGCCTGGACGCTACATGATACAAACAAGGTATACTGATGCCAGTGACGAAAATGCAACTGACTTCAACACATTTTCAACTAATCAAGAAATTTTCGTCAGCATGTTTACTTCAGAAAATGATGTAATTGCGATAGAATTGAGTGATGAGCGTTTGTTCAGTGGTAGAATAACTGCTGGTGCTGAGAACTTTAGCGGAGTTCAATTCCTGTTGTTTAATGAGTCCAACGATCAATTCCTCTCTGCAACCACAGATAGCGATGGAAACTTCAGCGAATATATACCATCTGGAGACTGGCTGGTCATTATTTCTCCGCAAAATATAGACAATAAAACCTACACACTTCGATATCCGATCACAATAGGTGAGGATAACACCGTCCGAACAGGACTAGATATCGCCTTAGCCGAAGCAGTCCAGGTCAATATGTCTCTTGTCGAATCCTCAACAGGTGATTATGTTGTCAATGCTAGAGTTATTGCTGTTAGTAATGAAGGGTTTGGTAATGTTACACTAACTTCTAGTGATGACGGCGGCAATGTATCAGACAGCATCATGCCAGGAAGTTGGACCTTGAGTTTAGAAAAGGCTACTGCTGATAAGCGCTGGACAATTGCAGAAAATGCATATACATTCGACACAACAAACCAAAATGCAATACAGTTGGGTGAAGTTGATGTCGATGTTGAGGTGTTAATCGGTGGGAAAATATATTGGGATTTTAATGAAAATCTAGTGCCTGACCTACCGGAAGTAGTACCAAATGCTACTATTTCGATTACATCTTCAGATCAAAGTTTGGTTTTCCAAACAAACACAGACGATCTAGGTATCTGGTCACAGATGGTTCCGGTTATGGATACATACAATGTAACTGTGGAAAAGGCAGGATACTCAACGGGTTATTACATGACTAACGATAGTCAAGGAATGCCTGTCGAAAATAGCGCAGTGTCTGAAGAATTATCAATAGTTGCAAATAATGTCGCAGTAAGTGGAATTGTCACATCTGTGATGCAAGATGAAGCAGCAAGTCTGATTGATTCAACTATCACCCTACATCCTGAATCTGGTAGAGACATTGAACCTATTGTAATATCAGGAGTGTATGAAAATGGTGAACTCTCGTGGTCCACTCTAGTCGAGCCAGGTAATTGGATTGTTGTTGTTGAAAGCGCAATCAAAGACGACAACACAGGTGGTATCTCAGTAGGTTATCTTAACGCCGGAATTGAAGATGGGGGAGATTTAGAAATGGTTATGTCGTCAGGAGGATACCTGCAAGTAGACTCCTATTGGCAGGATATACAACTAGCTGAGCACCATGCTGGATCAGATAGCTCAGGTAACGCCTATCTAACTCAGCCAGTCGAAGTTACTGTTGATACGGGACTAGATGCTACATGGAACTATACCTTTAGCCCAAGCGGTGACCTAGAATTATTGTTGCCTGTCGGTGATTTCCAACTCTCCTCAGAATTTACCACGATTCAACATGAGAGACAACTCGCAATGGACTATACAGCAAACTCTTTTGGCAACATTGAACAGGGTATCATCGATGTTGGCTTGACTTACACAAGAACAGTCAATTCAGCCTCCATAATTACAGTAAACTCAACATCAGTTGTAAATGCCACATATGTTCAGGCAACTTCATTAACTCCAGTAATTAATGAAACAGCATATGACCCAATTGAATTCGATGTAGATATTACTTATGACGGAACCGAAACTAATGATGTTTTGACAGTTGAAGGAAGGTTGATCAGTGTATCCGACTCTGATTCATGGACAGTGGAAGTCTACAACGGCTCAGAATGGACGAGCCAGACAGAAATTAAACTAGGTATAGGTGAAAACCTACTAGATGATTCAGTATCAGACACTGCCTCAGTCAAGATGAGGATTCTGATGCCAAATGTGTCTAGCTCACTGAGTTTGGACGACGGTCATTTGATTAAGTTAGAGGTCTCAAGCGAAACAGGAATTTCTAGTAAAGCAGATGTTCGGGTAAACATACCACAGTTTTACGGTATGGAAATTACCGATGCTGTGACAGAAACAGGTGTTTCTCCAGGTGGTAGTGGTTCGTTCGCATTTACCTTGAAGAATACGGGTAATGGCGATGATTCTTACAGTATCGAACTTGCAGACAACCTACTCGAGGGATGGCAGATTACCCCAACATCCAGCACACTGACTATTTCTAAGGATGACGAAAGAACCCAGCAATTCTCAATATTTGCACCTGAATCATTCACCGAAGGCGAAATTGAAGCAACAGTTACTATCACCAGCGAGGACGGACAAACCTCTGAGCCAATAACTGTGGCCATCCAATCAGCTAAGATTTCGCTTTCAGTCGATGAAACTCTTTCTCAAGAACTCACCAAGGTCTATGAAAGTCAGCCAGGTCAACTCGTTGTACCGGTGACAAATACTGGTTACAGGACCGCAAGTACGGTCTTAGTGTCGGTAAATCTAACTAATGATGCTGGCAATGAAGTAGTCCAGATAGTCGGTAATCAGACAATTAGCGTTGGAGCAGGAGAGACAGTAGATGCATCATTTACACTAGACGAATCAACAAAGAAATTCAATCGATTTGCTATATCTGTAGATGTTTTAGGCGAGGATAGCCAATTTGTCGAGAGTACAATCGAACCGTTTGATTATCAAGAAGAGACCATCCTTGATGTATCAGAACCTACATCTGGGTGGTTTATGGTGGTGATAATCGCTCTTACCATACTTGTCGGTTACGGCGGACTAAAAGTTGCTCGTAATAGAGGCTCTACGCGATTCTAGACAATACATTAAATGTCAAGCAGGCAAACTTGTTGCCGGTGCGGTCATGGGTAGTCTAGATACTGTAGAACTACTTCCAGAGCCCGATGACGATAGAATACTCTCAGCCATAGACCCCTCAGCAGTCGGTTTTCAGGATGATTGGCGTGCTGAAGTAACTGGGTGGGCGCCAGCCACACCAACTCCTATAAGGCGCGTAAAAGGCAGCAAATTCATCATTACAAATGGCATATTGTTTGCGATTTTGGCTGCTCTCTTACTATGGGTTTGGCAATCCGGTTACTTGCTTATAGATCTACCACCACCAAAGTCCGAGTGGGCTGCAAAACAGGCAGGATTCACCGACGAATCACTAGGTGGATTAACTGGTGATGGTGTAAGAGTTTGCATTGTGGATACTGGAATGGATTTATCGAACCCTGCATTCAACGGAATTGAAATTGTTTTCAAGGATATGGTCGGTAATTCAGCCACGCCAGTTGATTATGGTTTTTTAGCGCATGGAACACTAATGGCTGGACTACTAGTTGCGCAATCACATCAGATTGGTATGGCTCCTAACATAGAACTCGGAATGGTTGCAGCTCTAGGCGATGATGGAACTGGAAAGAACACAGCAGATGAAAGCGATGTAGCACAAGCTATTGATTGGTGTATCGAAGTGTTTAGGGCAGACATTATTTCTCTATCACTTGGCGGCTCACAAAGCGAAGGAATGACTCGGGAGGGGCCTTCTGTATCGGTAACCAGAAAAGCTGTCGATATGGGTATTTATGTCGTAGCAGCTGCTGGTAATGATGGTGGTACAAATGATGATGGCAAGGTATCAGTTCCAAGTAATGTAGCAAGGGCTATTTCGGTGGGTGCATCTAAACAAGGTGGGCAGGTTTGGGAGAATAGTTCGATGGGATCCCAAGTCTTGTCAAATGGTGAGCAGAGAAGTAGTCCTAACTTAAAGCCAGAAATAATTGCGCCGGGTGAGTTCATTATCAGCACGGGTAGAGGAAATACTTGGTATTCCAGCAGCGGAACGTCGGATGCTACTGTGTTTGTTACTGCTGCTTTGGCACTAATTCTGGAAGACCAACCGAATCTAAAACCTAATACCAATTCTGATGGTTCTTGCATTGACACAGTTAAGGAGGCTTTGCGACTAAGCACTGCGGGTGGTGGCGATAATCATGACAATTCGGCTGGCTATGGTGAGTTGCATGCAGGAAACTGGCTTGAGCAGGTCAGACAACTACCAGAATGCCAGTAATTGGATTTGAATGAAGTTCTATAATTTGATACTATTAATATAAATTGATATTATAAAAAAAAACAATGTTACCGCAGTATTATATTCTTGCATTGAATAGCATTGTCAAGAGGAGTAATTATGCCTTCTAACTTAAAGATGAAAAGCATTTCAATGATTACCCTGATGTTTCTATCAGTTATGTTGTCAGTAATCTCGGTGCCGGTGGCTTCCGCTGCTGGAATTAACGAGACAACAGGAGGATTGGTTAACGGCCAAGAAACATGGACAGGAACCCATACACTTACCGACAGTGTTACGGTATCTCCGGGTGCATCCCTGATAGTGAATGCAGGAACAACAATCAACATCCCATATGGGAAGCACATCGATGTGGAAGGGGCTATTTGTGTAGCATCAGTAGCCTGCGGCGCACCTGCAGACGGTTCAGCGAGCAGCAAAGTTAGCTTTGTTTGGACTCTGCCGACAGAATCTGAATATCTTTCCCGCGGCTCATGCCAAGCTAGCGTCGATGCTGCTTGTGGTTCTGGTGTGATTATTAGGAACACTATTGATGAAGCTAAAACTGGATTTAACTTTGTTGAATTTGAGAATGCTTTTGGGTATGAATACCTATATTCGGCTAGTGGAAATACCAACGTGAAATACGCTGCACTGGTTTTTGACGGTCCTCAAACCACTGCCAATGGTCTTGAATTTATTAACGTAAATTCATCAAATATTTTTCTAACTAACTTAGCAAATCCCACAATTACTGGTTCGACCTTCACTTTGGGTGTTGACGGCTACACGCTACCTCCTCAGTATACCTATGCAGTTGATGCAATCAACGCTGGTTCTGGAATTTCTGCTCCAATGAGAATTTCTAGCTCATCATTTACTGGTGATGCTGGTGCCACATGCGGACAGAATCCGTCGGGGATAAATATGATTAACATAGAAAACTCATACGTATCTCTCGACGATATAACCATCACAGACAATGGATTTGGAGTTTTCCTGAAACAATCATCAGGTGAAATAATCAACTCTAACATCGATATTAACTGTGCAGCAGTTAATACGAATGGCTTCAAGCAAACAGGTTCGATCAAGCATACTCTAGAAATAAAAAACAACACATTAACCACCGCAGAAGGTGCGGGAATAACCGCATTTGATCAGGCAAGGGTGTACGCATATAATAACACAATTTCTGGTGCAGAGTCGGGTTCAGGAATCGCCGTTAGGTCCTCAATAGCTGATTTGTATAACAACACTATTGGACCCATTGGAGGATACAACGGCTTGTGGATATATGGTTCATCTGACGTAAGAGCAATCAATAACACCATCACCGATACAGCAGCGGAAGCCGTTGTCCATGGAGAGTATCATTACTTAGACGACAACTGGCCGCGCGAGCAACCTACAGAATCTAGATTGTATTTTAAGAAAAACGTGATAAACAATAATGCAGGAATGTGTAATTCTGAGAATACATATGGCGACGAGGATTTCCAATGTCCGGCAATTCACATATTCCGTGCATCTGCCACAATATACAATAATGTCGTCTCAAATAATTTAGGTGATGCGCTTAGGATTAAAGGAGGCATTGTTAATGTTCAAAATAATGAAATGCAAACTAGCAGTTTTGCTGTCAATATCTCACATCATGATACAAACTATGGCGATAAATTTGCCTCAATTGGATACTTCTCAAATAATACATTTACTGGAGCACTTCAGGTATACAATATAACCGAATCAATGGTTACTATTCAATCCGAGGAAATACCAGCACCAGGAGGAGATGAACTATATCCCATCAACATGCGGTGGTTAGGATCTGAATGTCCAGATGTGCAAAATGCTTGTTTAAAATTACCAGAAACTGCAAACATGCCACCTGAAGATATGCCCATGGCGCTTGAGTTAGTCAACAACTCAACAGTTCTTTCATATGCCAATTTGCAGAATTTCGACGCATCTAAGATACATGTAAACAACCAACAATCAGCATGGGGTAATCAAGTTAGAGAGGGTGAGTTGGTCAAGTTTAGAGTGAAAGCATCAAATGTCGATGTAGAGGGTGCCACTGTAGTGATAAAAGATGCCATCGGTACACCACTGTATAACTTGACAACAAACTCAGATGGATATACTGATGAGGTTACACTTGCTAGCAATTTTTACCTCGACCGCAACTCAAACAATATAGTAGGGGAGAATAATGTGCAAGTCCAAATGGCTAACGCCTCCGGTGGCCCCCCAATCATCAAAGTACTGGATGAGAATACCTGTTCAGATGGTTATGATAATGATGGTGATACATTAACAGATGATGCAGATGGTGATTGCTCTACAGGCCGGGAGATACCTGAATACCAAGTTGAGGCATTTAAGTTTGGCAAAGGTATTTTCGTAGATAAGTTCGTTCTGAATGGCCCTGTTGACGAAATATTGTCACTGCAGAATTTGGCACCAAGCGTGACAGTAGAACAACCAGAACTGACTTCATTTGCGCGTATTGTTACTCTCTCAGGTACCGCATGGGATGGCGAAGCACCTCCATATGCAAGTGATGTAATTGCGCAACAGAAACAATTTGGGATCGTAGAAGCCGTTGAGGTCCAAGTACCCGGCTCAGATATCTGGTTGCCCGCAACAGACACATCCAACTCGGGCGGTGAAATAACTCAAGCAAGTTATCCATTCAGCACTTGGGCATTCCAACACGATATGTCAGAACATGCTGATGGTGAGGGTGATGTTACGTTTAGAGTTCGCTCATTTGATGGCCTAGAATACTCGCCGATTACAGTCAAAAAGTATAAACTAAATCTACAGGCGCCGGAAATAGTTGTCAATACACCGGCTCAGAATTCTCAACATGACTCTAACTCTCCGAAAGGATCAGTAATATCGTTCAGTGGGATTGCCAGTGACCCTTACTTTGGAGTTAATGGAAACGATATTAAAGAAATATGGTTTGAAATAACCGAGGATTCAAATCCCCAATTTACTTCCAAATTTGCGCTCACTGCCTCACCAGGCGAGACACTTTCTGCATGGCAATATGATTGGGATTTTCGAACATACGCTTCAGGAGACTATACATTCAAGATTTGGGCTGCAGATAGTGACTTTTGTAAAGACGATACAAGTGACGAAACCTGTGTAATTGTGACTTTGAAGGTAAAAATATTCAATGAAAATGCTCGACCAAACATCGCCTTAGATAATCCACTAAACAATGATATGGTCAGAGGAAGTGAGGCTACTGCCATTTCTGGGTATGTATGGGATAATGATGGAATTATTACTCGTGTAGATATTGATATTTACAAAAATGGTCGAGATAGCGGTTCTTCACCCAACACCATATCAATTACTCAGAACCTGATTCAATCAGGAGAATTTAACACTTCATGGAATCAAAACACCATTTGGAAGACTAATAATTTACCACACAATTCACGGTATGAAATAGTTGTCCGGTCTTTTGATGGCGAATCATATTCTGATGAGGAATCACGATTTATAACAATTGATAATTCAGTAGATAACTCCCCACCGTCTTTCAATCCAGATGGATGGGCAAATACTGTCGTTATTTATTGTGACGCAAACTCAAAAAGCCTGGACCGTTGTGGAATTGGTGCTACGTTTGACTTAACTCAATTCTTTACTGACCCTGAGGGTGGATTACTGAGATTCGACGTATACAACGACCCAAGTATAACATCCGATGACTTATATTATGATTATTTATCAATTTCCTCAGAGGGTATAGCGACTTATAATCCACCGGCAACAAGGGCTGATGACATCTCACAATGGTCACTTGCTCAATTGAAGTTTATCGCAACAGACAATGCAGACCTATGGGAATTATCACGGAGCGTAAATCTAATCGTGAAATCTGTAACATTTGATGTTTTAAGAGAAGGAAGCGGAATAATCAGCAATTCGGAACCGGCATTGTTTACTGGTCAAGGACTACCTAACAGCCTAGTTAAAGCCCGACTTGATTCATCATCAGGTCAATTGGTTAATTCAACTAGGGTACTGCCTGATGGGACATGGTCTATGCAGATCAGCGCAAGCCAGTTAGGAAGTAAAGATACCAGGGAGATAGTCTTCGAAATGGATGGGCAAATATTCTCTGACGACCGTGGGAACGACATTCAATTCAAACTATCCTCTGCAGCAGATTCTGATGGAGCAGGAATTTTGCTTTACATAATTATAGCAGTTGTGTTAATTGTTGTCTTAATAGCTGTTGGAGCGTTTTTCTTCACCTTTGAAGAGTATGACGAAGAAGAGGAATTATCAGCAGCCCAACAGGTTCAAGCAGACCCATATGCGTGGGCAAAAGCAAAACAGGTTCCAACAATAACCCAACAAGCAACCCAGCAACCTGTAATTGAACAAGCAGCTGTGCAGACACAACCTGCTTTGCAGCAAAGCTCACAGCATCCGGGATGGTTGTGGGATGCCCACTCCAATCAATGGGTTCCTGACCCTAATTACGTTCACGAGCAACAATAATTTGGTGATATAATGTCTAATACAAAGCCCGGCGTACAAGAAAGAATCTTGCTACATTTGCTTGATTATTCTGACTACAAGAATAGTGTAGAGGTGCCATTTTCCCTATCACAAATGGGTATTGCTAACGCCGTAGCAATTGCTCGGTCAAATGTTCCCCGTGCGATTGCTGGTCTAAAAGATCAAGGGCTGCTGATAGAAAGACAAGCGCACGTCAAAGGTGTATCAAGGAAAAGAAAAGCATATTTTTTAACAGACTCAGGCAAGAATCTTGCTGAAGATACGTGGAACAATTTAAGATCATTCCCAGTGCGTTGTATCCTTGCTGATGGAAAGATTGAATCTTCTACTTTAGGTGAAATAAACACAATTTTACCATTTACTATGCGCTCAGTGGACATAATCAGGTATATGGATGACAATTGTACATTGGACTCTAGAACCCTTTCTGCAGACCTCATTGAAAGAGATTTATCGAAGCACGTCGAAAAACAATTGGTAACAGCGTTGGGGGACTTGCCCAGACTTCGTCATTTTTATGGCAGGGAAAAAGAATTGGATAATATGTTCAACCTTTTGGAGGCTCGAGCAACAACTCTACTAGTTCCAGGTATCGCAGGCATCGGTAAAACGACTATGGCAAGCAAATTGATTGAACGATTCATGCATCGTCGCAATTTGATGTATCATCGTTGTCAGGACTGGGAGGGTTCAAGAGCATTTTTTGAGTCTATTGGAGAGTGGCTGGCAAATATCGGTGACTCAACATTTGCCGATTATATTGCCACTACCCCAGTTCCAAAGCCCGCAGAAGCTGCTAATTTGTTAATCGATGCACTAGAAGGAACACCGTCACTAATAGTAATTGATGATTTTCATAAAGTTGCAGACGCAACTTTACACCAAACCTTCCAAGCGTTGGCATTGGGTTTGTTGGGTAGCGAAGAAAAAATTGGCTTGGTATTGTTCTCCAGGTCATTCAAGCCTGTAGTTCCTTCAAAAGATGCTGAGGGCCGAATAGCAAGTTTGGTTTTACCCCTAGACGGGCTTGACTCAGATTCTGGTCGTAATTTACTAAGTAGTTTCGAAAATCTTGAAGATGAACAATGGCTGTATATTCATGGAATCTCCCGTGGACATCCATTGGTTTTGGAATTAATAAACCGAGGTGCGTCTGCAACTGCTTTTCATGAAACTTTGGAGAATTATGTTACAGTTGAGATATTTTCCAAATTAAGCGCTGAACAAAAACGTGTTTTGTCTGTGTTATCGATATTCAGAGAGCCGGTCTCAATCGATGCTTTATCCGAGCAAAAAATGGACATCGATGTGTTAGACTCACTTGTCGAACAAGGATTGGCTCGACAAGTCGATAGTGAGGTATATGATGTCCACGACTTAATCAGGGAATTTCTTCTACGCAGCTTGGACGAAGAATTGAAAATTGACCTACATAACAAATGTAGCTCGTGGTATCAAAAATTCAGTAACGAGCCAGTATTCACTATTGAGTTAATATTCCATTTAGTTAGTTCTGACAGCATGGCAGAAGCAGCAGAAATAATTGTCAAGAATGGCAGGGGTCTGATTTCGCAAGGCCATATGGAACTATTAGGATTGATTGATTCTCTAGAGTTAACAGAGTTATCAGATAGTGTATCTACCAAAGTCAATCATTACAAAGGTGAGATTCTAGCACTCTTAGGAAAGTTTGAGGATGCTAAACAAGCCTTCCACGATGCTCAAGAAACCGCGAGCAAGAGTAAGGATGTAAATACTCAGGCCGAGTTATTATCCGCCTTGGCTGATATCTCTCTTAAACAAGGCAATTTGGATGAGTCATTAACCATGCACAGAGATGCACTGCAGATTTTCATCAAACTAAAAGATGCTATTGGTGCAGCAAGAAGTTACAATAACATGGGATACATTTTACGAAGAAAAAATGACAAATCAAAAGCATTAGAATCATACGGTGAAGTCGAAGCAATACTCAAAGAGAACAATGACAATGAGTTGATTAGTTCACAATTGATTCTGGCTAGGTCACTTATGGATTTAGGTGAAATCGAGCGGGCTAGAGACCATGCCTTGGCTGCTTTCGACAAGACGGACAAACTTAATGACAAACAATTACATGCCAGGTCTCAAGCTGTGCTTGGAAGGTATTATGCAAAGGTTGGCGACTCAGACGTTGCATCGCACCACTACTCACAGGCATTGGAAGCTATGAACGAGGAAGGGGACATATT
>MDSZ01059199.1_pt1 | contig 21709 bp, 14 predicted proteins | sample 811201 | NCBI WGS metagenome assembly MDSZ01 (sample SAMN05326647, study PRJNA326480) | marine metagenome | isolation source: seawater | place: Indian Ocean: North | collected 2010 | reverse complement strand
GCCGCCTCGCGAAAACGTTCACGTCGTGCGAATGCGTGAAGAGCGCGAGCGTAAACAACAACAACAACAACAACAACAACAACAGCAACAACAACACGAAGAGGTACAACAACGCAGTGCCGTCGAGAACAAACGAAAAGAAGACGTAGCAAAAGCAACAATAAAAAAACCAGAAACTCGAGAGGAGCGTGCTCGCCTCGTTGCCGAGGCTATGGAAAAACGTCTAGAGAAAGAAAAGGAAAAGAAAGTAGATGAAGAAGAGGGTGGCGTTGAACAACAACAACAACAACAACAACAACAACCAAAAGAAGGCGAAGCTTCGCCAACAGAGCAGCAAACGAAGAAGAAGAAATCCAAGCTCCGGTCGCCGTTCAGACGGGGTAACAAAAAGTAGTACATATTTTTATTGAAGAGTTTGTCCCTCCAAGAGAAGAGCCACACAACGAAAAAATACATTAAATTAATCCCCATTAATATCTGTCGCGGAAGTGCACACGCGCGTGCGACGCCGACACGCGCAAACGCACGCGGCTCGCGATGGATGCGAGAGCGCAGCTTCGTCAGAAAGCGCAGCTCGCCGAGCTTTGCGGTCGATGGTCGGGTACGTTTTTACATCTCGCGCGCGCGGGAAAAAAGTCAACGAAGATACATTTTCTCGTTCCCGCAAAAGTATTTGAGATATCTGTTTTTTCTAAGGGGGAACCCGCGCGCACGCGGTGACGAAACGTATACTGACGAGCACTTTTCTCTCCACACGCAGACATGCGGCGCATCATGAATCAGCTCATCGTGTCCGTCGACGAAGACTTAGACGTAAGAACGTTCCCTCGATTTCATTTTGCGCTTTTGCGGGCGCGCTCGGAGAGAGTTTTTTTTTCTTTTTTCCTTCAAAATCTAAAGAATGAGTCAATATTTTCTCTTTGCCACGTGGCATATTATTACCTAACCACTGACCTACTTACCTACAGCCGCAAGAACGCAACCTTCTCTCCGTTGCGTCAAAAAATGAAACGACGAGAAGAAGACAACAGTGGGTGATCGTGCAAACAAACATGAACCAAATGAAGCAGCAAAATATGGGAGAGGATTTTATGAACATCGCGCGAGAGTATCAAAGGAAGATCGAAGACGAGTTGCGAGAGATTTGTAAAGAGACGATTGATTTGGTGGAATGTAAGTTGTTGCCGAGGTTGTTAGGAGGAGCGAAACGTCAAGAAGAACAAGAAGAAGGAGTGCAAGAAAACAGATCCGACGAAGAAGAACATCACCACAACGAATCGCCTAAAACGGTCGCCATGTTGCTCACAGAAGCCGCTTCGCGCTCGCCCCGGTATAAGAGCGACCAGAAAATTTTCTATTTGAAAATGGTTGGTGATTATCATCGGTATTTAGCTGAGATTCAAAGAGGCGAGGCGAGGATTCCGCACGCGATGCGTTCGCAAGACGCGTATGAAAAGGCTTTGAATATCGCTCGAGACCCGAAAGCTGGCGTGGCGACGACTCACCCCGTTCGATTGGGGTTAGCTCTGAACTATGCCGTGTTTCACCATGAGATTCGCGAAGATACGAAAACGGCATTGGAAATCGCGCAAACAGCATTGGACGAAGGATTGGAGGATTTAGACGCTTTAACTGAGAATGCGAGAGCGTACAAGGATGCCGCTTTGATTTTAAAGTTGATCAAAGATAACATCTCGATGTGGCAATCGTACACTTCGTCCTCGCGGTCGTCTGGTGGTAAAGACGAAGAAAACAAAAATTTACCGGAAGGAGAAGTGGATGCGGCGCGAGAACAATTCTCAAAGGCGCACATTGAAGAGCAAAATCAAGAAGAAAAAGAAAAACAACAGGATCCAGTGGCTACGAGCAAAGAAAACAGAGAATAGAAGGAGCAAAAATACAATAATGAGTAATGCAACACGCCTTACATACTACCTACACGCTAAAAAACAAAAGTATCTATTCGTTTCTCCCTACTCTCTATAAACTACGCAACCCATCTAACATCCTCTTCAAACTCTCGTTACCAATCTCCCTCATCCTTTCCACGTTCGCTTTCGGTATCCCTCTCACATTCGGATGCGAATTCACCGCTTCCGTCACGTCCTTTTCCCTCAAGATGTGTAACAAAGGATACGGCGCTCTATTCGTAAACGCGCCTGGATCTCCTAACTTCTCCTCAGAAAAAATAAAGTCTGGATGAAAAGAGACAACTTGCACTTTCCCCCTCAAATCGAGTTGATCGAGCACAGATTCGCCTCTCGCGTCGCCATTTTGTAACGCCGCGTCATCGATGATGTTTGCGAAATCGAGGAAGTTATCGAAATCGTTCACAAATTCACACTTTGGCGAGATGACGAATAATACCGTCTTCGTTATCCCTTCTTCATTGGAATCGTACGCAATCTGTCGTAACTCCCCGATGAAATCCTCCAACACGAGTTCGATGTTTTCGTGCTCGCAGACCACTATTTTCATCGATTTCTCTTCCTGGCGAACGTTTTTTGCAAATGGACAGACGTTTTCAGCGATAATAAATTTTTCCAGCCATTGGACAGTCGCTTTTTCAACAGATTCTGCGGACGGATGATGCGCCGCCGCCGCCGCCGCCGCCGCCGCCGCCGCCATCGACGACGACGACGACGACGACGACGACGAAAACGCAGAAAACGAAGACGACGCGCGTCTTCTCCCCGCGCCTCGTCCTCGTCCTCGTCCTCGTCTTCGCGCGTCTTCCCCATAATAACCGCTTTGAGAGTCAGACACCACCGTTGGAAAACACGCGACGCATCTCGCAAAGTCGTGGTGGGACCGCGCTGTCACCGATGATGTCCATGTCCTTCTCGCGAACCCAACCGTCGTCGTCTTCTCTCGATTGGCGGCGGCGGCGGCGGCGGCGGCGGCGACGGTGGCGACGACGACGGTGGTGGTGGTGGTGTCTCGGAGAAGATACTGTTGTGTTTTTGCCACCCCAACACACTGCTGCGCTCGTCGCAAGGCGAAGAGCATGATGATGATGATATTATGTGTGTGTGACTCTTTGATGTGATGATGATGAATTCTTTTAGGGAAATGTTTTTTTGTGTGTGTTTTCCTTTTTTTTTTTTGTGCAGAAGAAGAAGAAGAAGAAGAAGAAGACAAAGAAGAAGAAGAAGAAGAAGAAGAAGAAGAAGAAGAAGAAGAAGAAGAAGACAACAACAACTTAATTGAGAAAAGCAGCATAAATATATGCGACCAAATACGACGACGACGACGACGACGACGACAACAACAACACTCGCATTCGCGCGCCGGCTCACCGCGTGGTGTTGTAGACGACGACGAGGAGGAGGAGGAGGAAGAGGAGGAGGAGGATGTTTCGGAGGAGGAGGACGGAAGATGTCCGACAAAGCGACGCCGGCGCGAGCTTTGACTTTTGGAGATTCGGAGCGCACGAATACGAATGAGAGACTCACGCAATACATCGTTCTCCGAAGAGATTTATGGAGAGAAAAATCGTGGCCGCTCGGTTCCATCTGCGCGCAAGTCGCGCACGCCTCCGTTGCCGCTTTAGAAACGTTCAAAGACCACGAAGATACGAAAACGTACGTGTCGGCGAAGCGATTACAGTCGATGACGAAAGTGGTTTTAGAGGTGAAAGGAGAGCCACAGTTGTTGACGTTGAGCAAAAAGTTAACCGAAAATAAAATAGAACATTACGCGTGGCGAGAACAACCGGAAGATTACGTGACGTGTTTAGCGCTCAGACCGTACAGGAAAGAAGAGGTGAAAGGGTTATTGAAGAAGTGCAATTTAGCGAGCGACGTGAGACAGGCGGAGGAGGAGGATATAAGTGTACATTAAGAAACGTAAGAGACGGCATGACGTCGCTTTTGTTTTTTTCAATTTCTTTGCATCGAGCGCTCCTTCTGGAGCATCATTTTCTTCATCTCTCGTCATTAAAACTAAACGTTCACCATAAACTGGAAAAGGACGTGTACATCGCCGATTTCGAATTGTCTTTGCGTTCGGCGGCGTACGCTTCGACCGCGTTCATTTTCGCCCCGCTGCCAAAGTTGAACGTACGTTGCGTTTGTAACGCAGCCTTGTTCACTATTCTCGTAGTAATTCTCCGAAACCGTCCGGGATACCACTCGCCAGCATCTCTTAAGTTTGCAATAGCCACGTCTTGCCAGTGTTCGACCATGCTCATTTGCAATCCGCACGTGGACAACATGCCCCGCAACAAAAATACGCCTCGAATGGCAAAAAAGCCTTCGCGAGTGTTTTGCGTAATTTTATTCCTCGTGAACGGGGAATTTTCTAAATCCATTATGTTCATTTCGGCTAAAGTAGACGGTCTCGTGTCAAAGTACGCGTACGTTAACGCGACTAACGCTTCGTTAGTTGGTTTCTCCACGAGTACGGTACCGTGGTCGCGAACTTCCGCGGCGATGCCGTTGTAGTCTTCTGTGGACATTTTCAACGCCAATCGACACATGTGCAAGCGCTCTTTATCGGAGACTCTTTTCGTTTGTCCCCAATCGAGAATGCATAACTTCCCATCGCCTCTCAAAATGAAATTCCCTGGGTGCGGATCGGAATGGAAATGACCGCACGTGAGCATCATCTCCCCCCATGCTCGGAAAATTGAAAAGAAGACGCCGTCCCAGCCGTCGCCGCCGTAATACGAGTGCGTTCGGGAAACTTGTTGCGGACAACGCGGACGTTTTCCGTTTTGACGAGCCCGATTGAAAATCGTCAGCAATTTCGCGCCTCGAACGCGTCGCATGACTAAAACTTTCTTCGTAGACGCGACGACGCGAGGCGCACACACTTTGTCGCAAATCTCCGGCGTTTGCTCGAACAGTTTCCCGAAATAATCAATCTTCTCGTGTTCAATTTTAAAATCGAACTCTTCGTCAATGACGTCTAAATATGCACGGAAGATCGTCGGTAAATCCATGCCGTTGTCCAAGTGTAACTTCTTCATCATTCGCGCGGTTCGTAAAAGCGATTTTAAATCGGAAATGACATTCTTGTAATTCGCCGTTTGTACTTTCACCGCGACTTCTCTCCCGTCTAATAAGCGTCCAAAATGTACTTGAGCGATCGATGCCGTCGCACACGCATTTCTTGAAAGTTCAGAGAAGTGACTGCCTAACGGCCCTCCCAATTCCGTTTCTAGAATTTTCCGGACGACATAAAACGGCGTCGGCGGATTATCGTCCATCGTTTTCGAAAACTTCTCCACGTACGGCCTGGGCATCATCTGAGAAGCCGTGCCGGCGATTTGACCAACTTTTCTATAAAAGCCTCCAAAATCGGCGATGATTTCTGCCACTTGCTCCGCGCCCCACTCATGTTGTTGGTCCCAACTCAAAGCGCGTTTTCCCGGTTTGTCCGCGTAGAGAAGCTTGTGCTTGTGCTTGAGCAAAATGTACGACGTCATCACCGGCGCGACGCGTAAGGAGTACTCAATCGAACGCTTCTTCCTCGGGGCGACGAGTTTAAGAATCAATCGCACGGCTAAAACCTGCGCGTGAGTCACGACGAGATCTACGCACATTGGTTTCAAAGATTTGTGCGCGTTAGCGACGACTTGTGATATCAATTTCAAGTTCGGCACGAATGGAATCCCTCCTTCACTTTTTATCACGCCACTGCTGCTACTATAATTCATGCTACCAACGCGCTTGTCTGCTCTTTTCTTCATCATTCGTCGCTTCCTACTTTTCAAAGAAGAAGGAGACATCCTTTTCTTAATCTTCTTCCCGGCTCCGGTAAGCGCTTGTTGGATATCCTCCGCGTCTCTCATTTTCACCATCGCCAAAGCAAACACCATCAATCGTGCGCCTTCGTACGCGTGTCTTCCCATCCAACACCTCGCGAACGCGCACATAATGGCGTGCACGGACATCTTCCCGCACCGCCTGAAGAAAACGAATATCATCTTCGCTGGCGACAAACGTAAAAATTTGCCCGTCTCTTTCGCGACGCGATCGATCGATTGTACCAGGAAAGAGAGAATCTGTTCTCCTTCTTTCCCTCGGTATAACGCCATGGCTTTTTTCAGTTTTTCTCGTCGAAATCGACTGAACGCGAGGATGCGTTTGTGCGGCGAATGCAGGCGTCTACGTTTTTTGGCGTTCGCACCCGTCAGCGAAACCGATGATGTCGATGCCGATGCCTCGGAGACATCATCATCATCATCATCATCATCCGCACCAGACGTCGCGCTCGTCCCGGCAGAAACGCTCGTCGTCGTCCCGGGAGAATTCAACAACACCGGAACAAAGCCATCATCGTCTCCTTCTCCTCCGGGATTCGCGGGAAGAGGAGGTGGAGGTGGAGGGAGTGCAGTCGTCGTCGACGCGTCGCTCACGTCAAAGCAAAGAGACGCAAAGTGCATCGGGCTTCTCCTCGTCGTCGTCGCGCTTCGGGAGAAGAAGGACTTTCCTTCCGTTTGGAACGACGACGTAAACGACGACGACGTAAACGACGACGACCGTTTTTCCACGCGGTGGTGGTGGTGGTGGTGGTCGACGACGTCGTCGTCGTCGCTCTTCGTCGTCGTCTTCAAAGTCTTCTTCATACTCGGTTTTGGGTGGTCTTGCTCTCCTTCGTCCTTGCGCGACGACCTGTTTAAAGGAAATCAATCTCAAACGCACAACAGACAACACGCGAGGAGTGTTTTTTTTTACTTTTTAAATGCCGTTTTTTTCTCAATTCTCTCCTTTTTTTTTTTTTGTCGTCGTCTACTGTGTAGTAGGGTTTAATGATGAATATGCACAAAGGGAAGAGAAGACAATAATAAAAAGAGGGGAAAAGTCAACAGAAGAAGAAACGTTTGTTTGTTTGTTTGTTTGTTTGTTTGTTTGTTTGAGACAGAGAGAGCTTTGTTTTGTCGTCGGTCGCAACGGACGGAGAGAGAGAAAGTGTCTCTTTGGAGGAGGAGGAGAAGAAGAAGTACTAAAAACAAACGTCGTCGTCGTCGTCGTTATCACCGCGATGGGTGTCGACGTGAGAGAGAGGGAGAGAGAAGAAACGGGGACATTTGATTTTTTCCAAAAGCGTTGTGGGAAGAAGGACCGGGTGTTTTAGGGGAAATGCGGAGAAGAGGAGAACTGGCGACGTTCGCGTTGTCGTCGTCGTCTGAACGAGAAGAAGAAGAAGACGAGGACGACGAAGAAGAAAAGCGGCGGCAACGACAGCATCAATTCCTCTACGAAGAAGAAGTAGAAGAAGAAGAAGTAGAAGAAGAAGAAGAAGAAGTAAAACTTCGCGACGAGACGAATGCAGATTACGGCCTCGTCCAAGCGAAAGGAAAATTGTTTACTTACGAAGAAGAACAAGAGGGTACGAACGAGCTCGCTCCTTTATCGGACTTTGAGGAGCTCGAATACGACGATAGCGAGTTTGACGAGGATGGTAGTGACGATGGAGGACGTGGTAGTGATGACGATGATATCGACGACGTAGAACGAGCATTCAACAGAAACGCGCTCGTGTGGCTACGTTCTGATGTGATTGACGATAGTAACAGAAGATCAACAAAGGCAAATAACATCTCCGCTGAAGAAAATGAATTACTGGCGTGGGATGAGGTGCGCGGGCACGAGAACAGATTTTCGCTTTTGGCGTCATTATCGACGACACCTTCTCTGGATTTCGATGTTCTGTATGAACGCGCGTTTAACATTAACCGAAGAGGCGTGAAAGATCTCGATTACAACTATGCCAATGGAAATAATAATTGCATTTGTGCAGACGAGTCGAATTTAGTGACGATGTGCCTCAACGCAGTCATGGGAGACTCGTCTTCGAGAAAGTTGCTAAGGGCACTTTCGTCATCTCGCGGTCTGGACGACGATGGAGTCCTTTCCGTACGATTTCGTGGAGCAAGCATTGGAGCGACGAGAAACACGATGTCACAGTTCTACGAAACTGCTCGTGAGCGAAACCGCCTTCGAGCGTTTGCTACAAAACATATAACTCATGAGACCAGGGATTCAACTGCGAAGGCATTTCAAAAGTGCGTTTTGAAAATAATCCAGGCCATGGATGCGTCTTTAAGCACGTTCGCGGACGCATGCATTCAACGCAGAGTTGATGAGGAAGAAGGCGAAGACGAACCAGGAAACGAAAGAAAAACAAACCGAAAGGACGAGACTACGCTTCTCGAGTTTGCATTTCACACGCGGGATATTCGGAAACAGATTGCCTCATTGGCGGATTTGGTTAACAAGGTACAGAAGCGATGGCGCGCGATGATGCGCAAGTCTCCAACTCTTTTATCGTCGTCCTTGTCGCCTCAACGGTGTCGAAGGAGTCGTAAAACTGCCTTCTTAGGCAGTGTAGCTCTAGATGTTCTCTCACGAGAGATTCAAGATTTGCACTACAACGACTACTTGGACATCGAACTCGAGCAAAGAAGCGTGCTGAAGCTGTTTGAAATTTTATTCGTCTCGATGGTAAAACCTGCGTTGGTTGAAGGGATCGTCAACGCGTGCTTTTCATCAAACGATTCTTCTTCTTGTTGTTCGGCGAGAATCGATGATGAATACTTAACGAGCGCGTGCAACGTGTTACTTCAGAATAAAACAGATGCGATTCGAAAATTGAGAAGCGTGAAAAATTCCATGCGGGATATTCATCGAGAGGAGAAGTTTTCTCAATTTTGTACAAGCATGCGCGCGTGTAAATCGCTATTATTCTCACCAAACACACCGTGTTCCTCGGAGCACGATGATGATGCGGATACAGATTTAAATACGTCTTCTATCGTTCGATTCTTCACCAAAGAATTTGATTCTCGAGAAATTTTTCGAGAAGCCTCTCGCGCACTGGACGAAGCTATTAATTTCACGGATGCTCTCCGTGCAGAAGAAAAAGAAGCTGTCGAGTTCGAGCTGAGAAAACGAGCACGCATACAACGAGAGAAATTCGAAGCACGTGTACGCAAACACGAGATCGAACAAGAAAAAATTCGTCAAAATGCGAATGCAAAGAAGAAAGAATTAGGGGATGCGAGACGCTTGGAAATGTTTGAGCGCGCGGAGAGGAAAAAGGAGGCAAAAGTGAACGAGTTGACGGAAGATTTAGAAAGATTAGGGACGTTTAGTGGGAGCGCAGTTAAGAAAAGGGTACGATTGATGGAAAGTCAAATGAATCGTTCAGACAGAGAAGGGGTGAATAGTTCTTTACAACAGGGAGAGGCTGATGAAGGTTTCGATAATGCTGTTATCGCGGACGAACAGAATCACGCGGCAGCAGAAGCAGAAGCAGAAGAATCAAAGGAAGTAGAAAAGCTGGTAGAACAGACTGCCCCGACTGTCGACAGCACGATGGAAACGTATCTTCCTCGTCCTTTACGGATATCTTCTTCTTTCCTATCATCGAACTTCGTCATGTGTAAACGGTCAATCGTGGATGTCACCGCGAGTAACCTATGGGCGTTTCTCGATTTCCTTCACGAAAAGGTCTCCAGAGTTCACGTTTCCTATCTTCTTAAAGACCACGAAGTTGTGAGTCACGCGAATTATATCGCCGAAATTATTTTTGGTTTGAGTGGTGATGTCATAGAAACGCTCTGTGAGAAAAAGGATGACGCATCGGATGACTATGGGGACTTCGCTTCCTCTCAAATTACCTACTTCACGGATGATCAAATGCGAGAGGCTCTGGAACGCGCAAATATTTCTTCGAATGTCGTTCAAGATCGATTTATAATCATATATTCGAAGGATAATAATATACGGAATGATAATAAGAAATCTATCAAGTGCCTCTCGTATGTGCTTCCGGAACAGCTACAGCATTCGAATCTATTTGGTACCGATTTTGAAGAAAAAATTGAAGCGGTTTCAGCATTTGTTTTGAGATTGAAATCTGTTCTCGCGACGTTGCAAAATCTACGAAAAATTTCAAACGACCTCGACCGCGCCACGTACATTAACGATGGTGACTGGAAGTTAGATCACGCGTCAAAGGAGACGACCGTATCAAGAAGAAGATTGCGAAGTTTCCAAGAGCAACTTTTTGAGTTGGAGCGGTTTGCGAAGCAACTCGAAAGATCGTGTGGAGAAAATATTCGACACGCGACGGATGTATTGAATGCTTCAATGAACGCATCCGCTGAAATTGATGCGACTGATGCAAAATCAATGATTTCAAAGTGGTTAAACGCGTGCGTGACGGCTTCTTTCGCGTCGAAGGATTTGGTGAGGACGAGGAAAGTCGTAGAAGAGGGGTTCCGAAACATTTTGCTTTTTGCCCAGCAAACGTTCAACGCATACAACGATGCAGATCCGAGTGCAATCCTAGACAACGCTGTATTTATTAGTACCTCGAAGGGTTTGCGAGGAGAGTTCATAGGGAGCGTCGTTCGAGTATTTCAAAGTTTTAGTTCAAGGTTTTAGCTTTTTTAGTTAGAAATGCAAGATGTATAGGTGGTACGTACGTACATACAATACCCTTTTTGACGTTAATAAAAGCCTACTCACACATAACTCTCGGGCTGCACGACCCCTGTATTTCGATCTTTCAACTCGCCGTAACCATGCTCCAACAAGCTCGCTAAGTCTTCTCCACTCAACTTCGTCAATTTATCCAACAGATCTTGCGTTGCAATCTCCACTTCCAAATCGTCATCCTCGAGAAGTTCGCTGAGGAAGGGAATGGCCTCGGGGAGCAAGACTAAGTATTCTTCTTGGGTATTCTCGACAATTTTTTCGAGGGTGGCGATAACGAGAAGTTTCGCTCTGGAGTGCTCGTAGTTTCTCGACACATTGAGAATGTTTCGGTGCAACGTTTTCCACAGCGCTTCATCTGGTGCCGCAGCAAAAAGGGCGGCACAGCACCCGACGCACTCAGCGCCAAGGTTGAGTTTTACTCCAATGGATTCGTTTCCACTAATTTCCTCCATTTCATCTTCACCGTTGTCCAATAATTTCTCGAGCGTATTCATTTCGTATTCTCTACTCTCTTTTGGTGGATCTTTGGCCAAGTGCTTCGCAACTAAAGGTGCAAACTGGTTGAATCGTTCTTGCGTGAGGAAATTGACTGAGTCATACGCGAAACACCGACGCAAAGCGGCAAGCGCGAATGCCTTCATGCGCCACTCATCCATCACATCATTCTTGTTTGTGTTACTCTTTTCCTCATCTCCCTTCTTTTTCTTCTTCCTTTTACTTGAATCTATCATATCCAATGCTTCATCGTCTAGGCAAGCCGCGGTTAAATCTAAGACATGTCTATAAAATGGTACGAAAACAGCTCTCAACTGGTCCGCCAAAGCGCTTGTCAATCGAAACAACGCCGATAGTCGCCATCTCGCGGTATCTTTCTCCGCGGCTCTCGCTTTAGCCCACTCAACGCATTTTGCATAAAATGGCGTGAACTCCTTCTCAGTACATTTGACCGCTAAATTCGCCACCGCGTGAACAGCTAACGTTTCCACTTGTTCAACCTCCAATGTGCTCGCATCGTCTTCCTCCGCGAATTGTCGTCGAACATCCATCGCTTCCAAAGCAATCGAAAACAACACAGACCTGTGCGCAGGCGTTGCATCCTTGCGATCGGCAATTTTGTTTGAAACTTCCAAAAACGCCAATCTCGAACGCAATGCCTCGTTTGCCGTGCGTGCAGATTCGCTCTCGCGAATGAAAGTTACCCAACACTCTTCCAGAGGAGGCATGAGTATGCGGCATTCGAATGCAGTCGCTAAAAGTTCCGAACGTAAAGCTGCAGCGGCATATTTTGCAGCTATGAGAGATGTGAGGTTTGTTTTCACGCTATCTCTGCTCTTCTTCTTCGTCTTATTAGCAGTACTTTCGCTTTGTTCTGCTCCCTCATTCCCGTCACCTGTCTTTGCGCACAACACTGGATGCGTTGCGACGGTCAAAATATCTAATAGGTATGGGCTCATAAACTTCGCTAAATGGTCTTCACAGAACGCGTCAATCGCGGAAATCGTAGCTGTTAAAACAACCAAAACGTTCTCAGGCGTTTCACCGTTCCTCGCCGCAGCACTTTTAGAGCATATCTGCGTGGCCAATTTGGCGTTTCGAGTCATTGCCGGCGCTGCGAGCGCCAATGCGCCGATAAACTTCGGCCCGGTGGCTCGAGCTATTTGCGCAAGGCACATAGCGGCTGAACCCAGAACATTCGAGGTGGATGAATTAATAGCTTTCAATGCGTTTGCTTCTTCCGCGTCTCTTGCAAAGCAACACTTTTCTGCAACCTGTTTCGCAGCGTTCACCAACGCATTTGCATAATGCGTCGCGTCTTCGTCACGCCCAAATCGCATGCCTGCCGCTTCCAGTGCGACAAGAGCCGCTTGACGAGCATTCGGAGTGCCATCCCTGATGGCCAAAGATGCGAGTTCGTCAATGAGTTTCAAGCCAGCAATCTTAATACTCTCGTTCGATTCTCTCTGTTGTTTCTTGACGGAAATAGTTAAATCTCTGAGCGCGTTCTCGTTGTTTTGCAAACGATCGGTGAGAAGATTCAACGCCGCCTTGCGCACTGATGATTCTTCACGAGACAACAACGGCGTCAACGTTTCGAGAAACTTGCCAGGGTGCAGAACTGCATCAAGTGCGGAGAATAAATCTCGTCCTGCTTTAGAAGCGGAAGGACCACTGGCAAGTGATGCCTTCGTATCGAGCAACGTCAATGCTCTTTCGGCTAACAATGAATATGCCGTTTGCAATATGCTCGCGTTTGCAGTAGAATGTGCGCCAAATTTTTTCTGTGCGAGAAGAAACGATCGAGTGGAGATGAATCGCGAAGCGGCGTTCGCAACTACGATGACACCTCGGCTCGTTTCTGAGCCTCTCGAGGCGGCAATCTGTTTTCATAAAAAGGAAGAGAAACGTGAGTCGAGACAAAGAAGAGAAGCAAAAGACGAAAGAGTTTTCGTCGTCGTCGAAATGAATTTCTCAGAAGGAAAGCAGCAGATCGTTTGAAGTTCTCATCAATAAGAAATCAGAATCCTGACACAAATACGAATTCTTCACCGAAATATATGCGACAAACCAACGATTTTAAAGTCACGCGCGAATAAGAAAGAGAAAAAAATCGCACCTTCATAGCATCTACCAGCGATACTACAGCATTGACTGGCTTTTCGTGCCCTAAAAGGGTCATAACTAAAGCTTTAACCCACGTGCTGGATTCCGATTTGTTGTTGTTTTTATTGTCTTCGTCTTCGAGCTCATTGTCATCGCCATCATCATGATCTTCATCTGTGTCGTTGTCAATATCCATGGCATCTACAGTTTCACTCGTCGGTTTCTTCGAATTATTTTGATACAACATCGCGTACATCTTCTTTTTGTGCGCTACTGCGGACTTTTCCAAACTTTTTCTCTTTTCGAGCACTTGCAAAATCAATTCAGACAAGCCTTTCGAGCCTTCAGGACAGGCGCGAATGAGCGCCGCGCACAAAGGCGCGCGTCTTCGCTCGGGTGCTCTCGTCGACGCTTCTACGATGGTCCAAATGACTTCGCTAACGTCTGCTTTTCCCGAGGAGAGCCACACGGGCACGACAGATTTCAAAGCGTTTTCTAAAGCTCTTTGTAAGGTAACGTCGTCGTTTTCACCGGCGATTCTCGAGAGCGTCGTGGCAACGTCCACGACTTTCTTCACGACCATTTCTGGCTTGATCTTTGCCATCTCGGAAAGAAGCTCTAAAGCTGCTGCGCGAGAACTTCCTTCGGACGCCTTAGATGCAGACACGCAAATAAGATCAATGTCCCAACTATTGACCATTTGATCGCAAAGCTCAGCTAACTTTGTTAAAGTTTGCAAACTTAACGTCAACGCGTACGAACGCTCAGCGATTTGTTCACTGAGCTTCGTTTCAACATCATTCTTGTTGTCATCATCACCTTCGCTCATGGTTTCATCGCCACCATCTTCATCGTCACTCGACGATGAATTGCCATCTGTGCCATAAAAGCGTTTCTTTTTTTTCTTTGAAGCGTTTGCTGCATTTTGTTCTTTAAGCGCTTGGCGACGAATGTCTTCCTCGATATCGATTTCGTTTTGCGCAAATAGAGCCCGACATAGATTTTGGCACGGACTAATCAATGCATCTCGATTTACTGCCGTATTCGAACGCCAAGAAAACACTTCCATAGCGGCGATTGCGTTCGCTAACGAATCGCCTTCCGTGAGACCGATGACGACATCTTTGTCATCAAATTTGCACGCTCCGGAAATAGCTACGACGGCATCTTTACAATCGAGTGGAACCGAGGCAATTGCATCTCTTGCAGCTGCGCGAGCGGTTTTATCACCATCACTTTTATTCGCTTGGAACAAAACGTCTAAAACTTTTGCGCGCGAAGTAGGCGGTAATTTCATAAGCGGATAGCTCCCGCTCGCTATTTGCTCGAAACAGGCGATGCGAACGGAAACTGAAATTTGAGATTTCATGGCGTTCAAAAACGCGTCAAAAGCAAACTTACCAGACGTTATTTCTGCCGAAGAAGCGAGCTTTTCTCCAACAAAACATCGAACTGCTTCGATGGCGAAAGCGGCAATTTCAAGTTGCTCGGGTGCAGTCACATCGAAATCAAAGCAAACGGCACGCTCAAGGGCTCGGGCGATTTCAACAGCTTTGATTTGGTCGTCTCCAACGCCTCTCAAAATGAACAAGAGAATTCGCGCGGCATGAGGATTCATCAGACAAAAGGATGAGGACGACGTAGCAGATCCATCGCTTTTACCTGGTCTAAACAAATTTTCCGCTTTCACTGCCGTGATTGGCTTTAACAATCGTTTCGTATCTTCAATTGAAATTTTCACGCTTCGCATAGCGGTCCTCACGGCACTCGCTCCATCGATGGTGATGTGAGCTCTGGCTTTCGCAACAGCAGCAAAAGGCGCAAACCCGCTCGTCGTCGGTGCGCAATATAAGGCATCTGCGGCGGCTCGACGAACAGAGGACACCGAGTTGGCACAGGCGACGAGGAGCGCAGTTACTATTTCGTCGGAATCTTTGGAGTCCTCGATTTCGGATTGAATCATCTCTAAAGCAATAATTTTGGCTCGTGTTCTTGATGCGAAACTTTGTTCATTCGTTCCGTCCTCGACGATAATTCTGGAGGCGAGAAATTTCGCTGAATCTACACCACGGCGGCTCGATGCGTCCAAACATTTGCGCAATAAATCCTGCAAGATCGTTTCGAGCAATTCATTTGTTTCTTTGCTTTCGCTTCCGGCAAGCATATCAAAAGACTCGATCAAAATCGTCTCAGCGACACTACTTCTCGCATCCTTCTTTGAGATTTTAGAGAACAAATCTTTTACCAGGTCTCGGGAGACTGAGGAAATCCAAGGATGAGCGCTCGACGCTTCGCTGAGAGAGAGCCAACACTCGATTGGGATTTTACCATCCTTCAGCCGCTCGTCGAGATGAGACCGAGATGCGCTGCCAAACCCAAGACATCCTTGCTCCCAGTCGTCTTTCAATACCGCCCAGATGCTTTTTCGGATGGTATCTTCCACGAGAGAAGAAGAGGAGGAAGCGCTCTCTGCCAAGGCAGATTTTAGCGATAAAAGAAGCGTGAGCTTCCCAGCGCTGTCTGCGTCGCGGTACGATTCGCGAACCCACAATTCGAGATCAAACTCTCCTATCACCGGTGCCTTCTTCGCGGCTTGATTGAATCCATAACCAATGGCATGTATGACACTCGCTGCTATTCGCGCGTCACCTTCATGTCGCACATCTTTCCTCGATCCGCTACTCTTAGCGTCTTCGGCGGATGAGAAGGCTTGCTCGATAGCTCTTTTCTCATCCGCAAAACCAAGTAAAATGGGATGTTTGCATCTGGATGCGTCTTTTATAACCGATCGAGCAAGTGCGCGCGAGTGCGACGCTGAAACTGCGCCGTAACACGCCAAGGCGGCTGCTTTATCGCGCAAAGTTCTCAACTCGTCGTCGTCGTTGTCGTCGTCGTTGTCGTCGTCTTTATTCTTGTCTTCCCTGTCATCTGACATTTTCCTGAGCAGTGCAGCGTACGCTTTCTTACAAACTCTACGTTCGACGTCCGCGACCTTATTTGCTTCTCGCTCGTTCGATCTCGAACTCAACTCTCTAGCAGTTTTTAACCGCTGTGAAATAGCTTCGAAAAGCGACGTTCGGTTTTTTGTCAGCCTACTCAAAGACGGAGTGCCGAGAGCCAACGCGGCGACGGTTGGATCGTCGTCAGAGCATCGACGACACAGAGCATCCGCTAAGAACCCGCCTTTCTCAAGACCTGGTGGAGGATAAAGGCTATTGCTTTTATGTTTGGACTTCTTTTCTATGAATTCGACGTAGAGGTCAATCAGACGTTGCGTAGCGTTCTCTCGAATGGATGCCGTGGGATGGTCTAACGCAGCCGCTAACGATCGGTTGCCGAGCTTCTTGTCTTCGATTGGCCCCGATGCCGAACCGGCTAACGCATCGCGGAGAAAAGAGGCAGATTCTACATCGAGCCGTAACTTCTCTTCCTCTTCTTTCAACCTTTCTTCTTCTTTTTTCCTCGTCTCTTCATCAATCATCATTCGATCCTCTTCGTTAGTTTGTTCCTCCTCCTCCTCCTCCTCCTCTTTGTCGCTCTCATCCAAACTGCTGCTGCCACTATCACTATCATGTTCACGTTGTACTTTTTTCTTCTTTCCATCCGCATCTTGCTTTTCTTGCGATCGTCGTCGTCGTTCGTCGTGCGCTATTTTTTGTTTCTTGCGCTCTAATCCTCTTAAAAACGAATCAACCGCTTCCGCCGTACTCTTTGGAAATCTCTGATCCGCCGCTCGTAACGCTCTCTCGATGCTTTGTTTTTTCCTTTCATCCGACTTATCACTTCTCGCTAGACTACAGATTAGCTTTTCCGCTCTTAGTTCCGTCAGTTCAATCTTCTCCAAAGTTTCCATGAGCGTCTTTTCATAATTTTCATGCGTCCCGCAAAACTTCCCGAGCGCCTCCAACAAAGGATTCACCAAACAATCGCTCCCAGACCCGTACTTATCGCAGATTTCTGCCACGTGAGAACTCGCGTCGTCAATTTTCACAAAATGTTTAAACATCCGGTCTGGTATTGTCTCAATTTTCTGACTCGAACACAACACCAATAACGTTTGTACAGCCTCTCGAACGAGCGGCGCTCGAGCTCCTTTCGCCACGCCTTCTAAAAGCGCCATCGAAAACGCTTCTGTGAACGTCGTTTTCGCGCACAACTTCGAAGTTAACATCAGACACCCAGCGTAGTGGTCTGAAGAGGCTTTTTGATGCAAACCAGGCTCCAAATACGTCAAAAATCTTTGCAAATGCGCGCTTTCGATGCGCTTCATCCAATCGAGGCTTTCAATCATTAAAACGACGTAAAATGAATGACTCACCGAACTCGCAGAAGTTGTAGCTTCGTTATTACTATGACTGCAAGTTTCTATAGCACTATCGCAAATGTACGTCAAAAACGCCTTATCTTTTGCCACCCTTTTCGCCAAATATTCCCTCGGTACCTTTGCGCCGCTCTCCTTTACCCCTCGCATCCACTCAAACTTCTTCGCGTTGTCGAAATTACACGTTTGTACCACCTTCACGAACTGATTGGTCTCATGGTATGGTAACAAAGATGCGATGACGTCGTCTACGTTATACACGTTCACTTTAAACCTACGAATGAGATATTCGAAAATATACGCGCCGTCCGCCGATTCCTCTTTCACCGTCTCGTCCATCGCGGTCTCTTCGTCCTCGTCGCCACCGAAAATCTTCCCACACGTGGATGCGAACAGTCTCAGAAACTGTCTGATAACTTTGTTCAACTTTTCGTTTTCTTTCGCGTCCAATTTTTCTCGATGATTCACCTGTTGATACCTTTCCGCGTCTTTGTCCTCTCCTTCTACATTCAGCATTCCTTTTTCGGAGGTGTAAAACAGTTTACTCCCGAACGCGTCGAACCGACTGTCTTTTCTCCGCACGTTCTCGAACGCCTTTTGCGCTCTCTCTTGAATATCTTCCAGTCGCACGTCCGCGGCATCTCTGGCCGTGTGCAAAATCGACGCTTTCCCGCCTTTAAGCCTTTCTTCGTTCGGAAACGTTCGCTGAAGTTTCGAGAGTTGTTGCGACAACGCCGAGCGATTGTTCGGTCGTCTTCTGTTGTCGTTCGTCGACGCCATCGTCTTCGAAGACCACCACCACCGTCACCACACACACACACACACACACACACACACGCGGTCGTCTCTCTTCTTTCTTCCTTCTTCTTCTTCTTCTTCTTCTTCGTTCCCAACAAAAGCGAGAAGAAGTTTTGCGTTCTCTTCTTCCAACACGTAAAGTAGTAGTGCGTTTGATGAGTTGTTGTTGTTGCGCACCAAAACGCGCCGTCGCCGCCAGAAAAAAAAAACTTTTCTCGGAAGAAAAAAAAAAGGGATTTTGTGAGTTTAGGGTATCTCCAAATGTAATGAGACGTTTTTTTATCGCGAAAAAATGTATGCATTATTATTAGTGTATTAGGACTCCTCCTCCTCTTCTCCTCTTCTTCTCCGACGACGACGTAAACGACTGTTAAAAAAAAATAATAATGGAGTGGTACCGCGCGAAGTTCATCAAGACCGGGTCGTTTGGACCGGTGAAACACGCGATGGTGCGTCGTTGGTGGTGGTGTTGTTTTTCTTCTTTCGCGATGATGATATCATCATCATCATCATCATCATCGATTTTTCTTCGTTCACAAAAAAGAATCTTTGGTTTGAAAGTGTGTCTTTGGGAGAGCTTCGATGCAGAACAACACACGTCCAAACGCGTTCTCTCTCTCTCTCTTCCAAACGACGGGAGAACACCGCGTGTCGTCTTTTTTTTTTCGGAAAGGGAGTGCCAACCGTTTTTCTCTCTCTCTTCCCTTCTTTGCGAAACACAAACAACAGATTGGGACGTTTGTCCTCGCGTTTGGTTTAGAACATTACATGCACCACAAGTATCACTCGCATCATCATCACGACGAGGCCCACCAAAGCGAAGAAGAACGCAAAAATGTCGGGGGACACTCGCCGAAGGAGTTTTCCGCGGAAACCGCATCTTTAGATGAAATCACGAAAGAAATGACGAGATTAAGAAAACGAGTTGGGGAGTTAAGGAAGGAAGGGAAACACGTTTGATCCACGTATGGTTTGATCGATGGCGTATATTGAGTTGTTTACGTAGAGAGACGCCGCGGCGACCGCGCATTCTTTCTAGTTGTATTGTTATATAACATATAAGATTTTATCGAAGTAAATTTATCAGTATTATAAGTACAATTAACTTCTAGTTTCTTCGACTTTTAGATCGCCCATGCCTAACGTGGAGAGACTGTTTAGTCGTCTCACGACTGGAGGTCCGTTTTCACTCGGAACGTTTTCGCCTCGGGAGTATTTGCTCACGGGCGTTTGGGAGTCGGAATCTTCGCCGAGCGAACTCGTTTTGGTGATTCGCCCGTCGGCGGAACGAACCACAGCAATTTGAGTGCTCTCTATGCCGGTGGCGTTCGCGACAACTCCAATATCCATGGCATCCGCGGTCGCTGGTTTCGAGCGTTTTCGATTCGCTTTCGCACAGTTGTTTCCGTCGATGACTCGTCGTCGTAAAGACGTCGTCGTCGTCGTTGGCGTTCCCGTTCCCGTTCCCGTTCCGATTCCACTCGCTTTATTCTTGTTTTCCACGTCTGCTACTGCTGCTACTGCCGCTGGCACCGCTCGTTCTGTCGTCGTCGTGTCTTTTCCTCCCATCCTTCTTTCGTCTTCGAGCATTTTTATCAACTCGCGTTCTTTCTTGTTCTTGTCGATTTGTGAATCTTGCTCAACCCCATCCCCGTTGTTGTTGTTGTTGTTGTTGTTGTTGTTGTCGTCGTCGTCGTCATCATCATCATCATCATCGCTCTCTCTTCTTCTCATTCCTCCTTTACCGTGCGTTTTCGTGCGTCCATTTGTTGTCGGCGTTCCGCCGTTTTCCGCTCCGCTTGGAGAGTCCCTCCCTTCCTCTACCTCTTTCGGCGCCACTTTCTTAAACGTACCGACGTCCATCATTTCTGTCGTCCAATACGCGACTCGTTCCGTTGGTTGCATGCTCCCCCACATTATGTCGTTTGCCGTCCACGTTTCGCCTAAAAACTCTCGACACTTCGCCAAACACAACGCCGCCGTCGGCCGCGCTCTCGGATCTTCTTCGCAACACGCGTGTCCCAACCCGGTCACAAAATCCACCTCGTGCGGGTGCGATTTGCGCCTCCTTTTCTTGACCTGATCGACGAGTTGAAAACACATGACCCCGTATCCATACACATCCGATGAAAACGCATACGTGGGGTCCTTCTCCGAGTCATGTTTTTCCACCTCGGGAGCGCGATATTTCGGCGGACCGATTTTCGGCGTCGTCTTCGGGTTCACGTCCGCGCGGTCGTTCGCGTATTGCGGTAGTATTCGAGCTAACCCGAAATCCGTCAGTTTCGCGGTTTCAAAGTCCTGTTATCATCGCGTGGGGAAAAAAGAAGAGAAATTTGGTGCGTGCACAACGCGCGATGCGTGAGTACATAAAGAGAGAGAGAGAGAGAGAGAGAAGAGAAGAGAAGAGAAAGAGAGTTAACGACTGACTCTCTCTGCATCGAATTGGACGCAATTGAAAAAAAAAACGCCTCTCTCTGCCTCTTACCGCTGAAATTAACACGTTTCTCGCTTTCACGTCTCGATGTATGTGTCCTTGCGCGTGTATTCTCACCAGCGCTCTCGCCACGTCCGCTAAGACTTTCACCACGTTCACTTGGTTGACGACTCGTTTATTTCTCAGCGAGTTCGGGACGAATTCCATCACCATGTGCAGCATCCCTTCCTCGACGAAGGCGCCGTACACGGGGACGACGTTCGGGTGCGTCAGCCTCGACAGGTAGAACATGTCTCTCTTCAACCCGGCGACGCGGTCTGGTTTTAAGTTCTGGATCACTTTCACCGCGACTGGCGCGCCCAACAAATGCGCGCGGTACACTTTCCCGAACGACCCGTCGCCTATTTTCTCCCAACTTTCCCGAGGGGTTAACTCGTCCGGGTCGAACCAACGTTGTTCGTTGGGGTCGGTGGTAACTACTTTGGTCGTCGTCGCTTTCGTATGAGTACCCACTCGAAAAGGCTCTCCTCCTTCTCCCTCTCCTTCCGAAGGAGGAGGAGGCGTTACGTTCGTCGTCATTTCTTTATTAGTACTCTCTTCCTTCTCCTCCTCTTCTTTTTGTGTGTGTACGTTTGAATAAGAGTTGCGAGAGCGCTCTTTTGCGCGTTCAAAGTTTTTGTAACGTTTTGTCTCGAGCGGAATCGAATCCACTCTACTCTCCTCCAATACTTGTCCAATAATGTTTTTTTGTCTCTTGTTCAAAAAAGCGCTCAAAATAAACCCTAAACCCTAAACCCAAAAAAGCGCTCAAAAATGAGGAGTACCCAACCCACCTAGTAGTTATCAAAAGAATGAACCCATAAGTTATTAATTAGTACAATTGTCACAGGGCACAAGACAGGAAAAATCGGGCCAAAAGGCGGGTTAAAAAATCTCTTGATGAAAAAAAGGGAGAGAGAGAGACCTTAGACCAGTTCTTAAATTACCTAAATATGAAACCCTATACTAGTATTTTTAGGGGTGTTTTGTAGTTTAAGGTATCATATTTAGCGAGATCTCCATATTTAGCGAATTTAAGACTGGTCTTAGAGTATTCGG
>MDSZ01132117.1_pt1 | contig 21712 bp, 21 predicted proteins | sample 811201 | NCBI WGS metagenome assembly MDSZ01 (sample SAMN05326647, study PRJNA326480) | marine metagenome | isolation source: seawater | place: Indian Ocean: North | collected 2010 | reverse complement strand
GATCTACTACTGACTGCTTAAATTCTAGTTTTCTTGCAAGTCTATGAATGGCTGACCATGTTGCGGTTTTCCGTTTAGACAACAAGACTACTTGTTGTTTATTTTTTGGAGTTAAATTGTACTTCTTTAATACTTTTCCAAGTGCTAAAGGGTTAATTAAGTTATTCATTCACACTAATATTCATCATCAAAACTTTTTCCATACTCCTAAATCATTGTAATTATTTTTCCCCTGAAAAGGGATACCCCTATGTGTATAGAGAAAGAAGAATTGGGTAAACCTATATTTACAGGGGAGAATAAAAAATACCTATTAAAAGCCAGTCATTACAACGGGTTTTAATAGGTAGTACCACCTTACCGTTAATCCTCTGTTGCATCGACCTGGAAAAGCCAGAAGAGGAGTCAAAGTGGGCTTCTGTTTCCAGCAACATCGGCTGGGATACATACACTTCACGACAGTCTCCACAAGTCGAAATAGAGTCAGATCAGAGCACAGTAAAAGAAACTAACCAATAAGGCAGTTAGTTAATTTTAGCCTATAAAATCAGGTTTGCGGGGAGGGCCAAATCCGATTAACTTTTTCCAGAATATTTTTTGATTTAAGGTATCTTTCATCATAAATTTTCTCTTCAAGTAAAAATGTAATGTGCCCCATCTTTCTGCCTAAAGTTTCTTCTTCCTTACCATACCAATGAATGTGCGAGCCCTTTAACAAGGATAATTGATCCAGTCTCTCTTTAATTGATATTGGATGGCTTTTATTTAACCCTAATAGATTTATCATGAATGATCCGTTGGAGCACATCTTAATATCCGGGGGTTCAATTCCAGTAGAAATGCATACCTGTTGGTCAAACTGACTGGATGTGCATCCTTCTATTGAAAAATGGCCAGAATTATGGGTTCTAGGTGCTATTTCATTAATTAATAAACCACTCTCGCCCCAAAAGAATTCTATTCCCATAACTCCTACGTAACCAAGTTCATTAACTATTGACGAGAAAACATTTAAAGCAAAAATATTTACCTCATAATTTGTTTTAGCTGGAGATAGTACCCAATTACAAACATTGTTCTTTTGATAAGTTTCGACTATTGGGAATAATCTTATCTTCCCTTTCTTATCTCTGGAACCAACTAATGCTAGTTCCTTTTCGTAGTCAACCCACTCTTCCAATAACCAATCTTCAGAATTTATCTCATCCAGAAAATTCTTAAATTCCTCTTCTTGGGAGAACTTAATATTGCCTTTCCCGTCATAACCACCCTTGAATGCCTTGGCCATTAAGGGTAATTTCCAATTATTCAACTCACTATCACTTAATTTCTTGTACTCTTTTACTGATATCCATTTGGGAGAAGGTAAATTCAATTTTTCAATAAATCTTTTCTGAGAAATCCTATCCACAAGTGGCTCTATAGCATTTAATTTAGGAATAAAAAAATCTCCTGATTCTAAATTTTCAAGTTTGTCAACTTGTACCCACTCATTTTCAAAAATTACTTTTTCAGAAACATTTATTAAATCTCTATTGCCCTTAACTAGTAATGGGTCTGCTTTTATTATTTCATCTGCTTTTAATCCTGCAGGATCTTTAAATGAATTAGTTTGGACACAGACTTTAATACCTCTTTCTTGTGCTGCTTCTACAAGCATTAAAGCAAGCTGGCCGCCACCAATAATTCCTATTGAATAAGGTTTTTTATTTATTTCAATATTGCTTTTTGAAGTCATATAAAAATTTTATTATGATTTTTAATTCTTAACAACAATAAGCAGCATTGTATTCTTTTATTGTTTATTGATTAGAATAAAAATTAAATATTTGATTAAAAAAATTTACTGAGTTGTTTGATCGTGAATAATAGCAAAATACTTGTGCCCATCGAGAAAAGTTTTTATGAAGTATACATTGATCCAGATTTACTCCATAATATTGGCAAAGAATTAATAAAAATAGGTTACGAACAAAACACTAAGATACTAATAATTTCGAATAAGGAGATTGCTGATATATTTGGCAGTAGAATACTAGCAAGTTTAGAAAAATTAAATCTTAAAGCAGAAATCTACACAATAAAATCAGGAGAAAAATACAAAACCTTAAATACATTAAGCGAAATATATGATTCCGCCTCAAAATTTGGCTTAGGGAGAGACTCTTTAATGATTGCTCTTGGGGGAGGAATTGTGGGAGACATTACTGGCCTTGCGGCTGCAACATGGCTAAGAGGGGTCGACTATGTACAAGTACCAACGACTCTTTTATCTATGGTGGATTCATCTGTTGGAGGCAAGACAGCAGTCAATCATCCAAACGGTAAAAATCTCATAGGAGCCTTTTACCAGCCAAAGGCAGTGTTTATAGATACAAAAACATTGAATACACTCCCCGCAAGAGAATTTAAAGCGGGGATGGCAGAAATAATCAAATATGGAGTTATTGACGATGAAGATCTATTTAAATTTCTAGAAAGCAAAGATAACATAAAAAAAATCTTAAATCTGAAAAATGATTATCTTGTAAAAATAATTAGAAATTCGGTTGAAACGAAATCTAAAATAGTCTCTTTAGATGAGAAAGAGCAAGGAATTAGAGCAAAATTAAATTATGGACACTCTTTTGGACACGTAATCGAAAACCTATGCGGATATGGTAACTATTTACATGGAGAGGCAATTTCAATAGGAATGAGAATTGCTGGTAAAATTGCCTTTGACAGAGGTCTTTGGGAAACAGAAGATGCTAAAAGACAAAATCAACTTTTAAAAGCATATGGGCTTCCAACCAGAATACCTAAAATGGATAAGAAAGAAATAATAAGAGTCTTGATGGGCGATAAAAAAGTTAAGGGGGGTAAAATGAGATTTATTCTTCCAACAGGTATAGGTTCTGTCGACATTTTCGATGATGTTAAAGAATCTGAATTTTTGAGTTATTTTTAATCTATCAAGAATTTTGTTTGCAGATCAAAGTTCATCTTCTGGAATTTTTGAAAAACGAACCACTTGAAATCTCCGAGGCAAATTGGATCAACTAATCTCAATAGTGCCTCCCTTTTTATAAGTGCCTGTGACAAGTCATATTTAAATTCATTTTGAATCTCGTGTAATCTCTCCGCTAATCCCAGACGAAGAAGTGCCTCTCCTTGCTTGACCATTCCAACAGACTCAAATCCAACCTTTTTGGCATCATTAATTAAAACTTCATTACAGACATGAGAGGTTAAGTCGCACTCACCTGGCATAAAAAGAGGATCACCTGATGCGACTTGATCCTTGTAGGCTAGAAGTGTGCCCTCTTTCCTTGTAGATGAATAAAATCTTTTTGCATCTAGTGAATAATCAATAACCAACAAAATTACATTTTTAAAACTTCCATAAATAGAGCCAAGCCAATCTGTGTTATCCATATGGATTTCACTAGTCCAATTCTCAGGAGCATCCATAGGAGGTATATTTATCCCCAAATCTAAAGTTAAATTATCAATCTTTCTTTCAATTACCTTTGGGAGTGGAATTCGTTCTAAGGAAATGGATTTATCATGATTAATTGAAACTATTTGTTGAAATAATTCTTTATTAGAATATTGAATTCTTTCAACAGGAAAAGCATCTAAGACTTCATGAGCAATAACGATACCACAAACACAATTACTTGCCAAATCGTCCATTGAGATCCAAGAAATATCAATAAATCCATCAAGAAATTGGCTCAACAACTTTTTTTGTTTTTCAATCATTCCAGGATTTATTTCAACAATTTTAAAACGTATGTAATTAATTAAATCTTTATTATTAACTAAAAACCATTCTAAAATCGCCTTTAAGAGTTCACCATTTCCAGCACCAAATTCTAAAATCTCAACTTTTTCTTTTGAAGAAGTTTCTATACGTATTTGCTTTATCCAATCCTCAATTTGACCAGCTAGCAAATAAGCAAAATCATTTGACAAAGATGGGGATGTTACAAAATCCCCTTCCAAACCAATTTCAGATTTACCACTACCATAATATCCATCATTTAAGTCATTTAGTGAAATCTTCATAAATTCATAAAAGCTTATTTGGCCTCCCTTTTTTAATATTTTTTGTGATAACCACTCTGGACAATTCGCGGGAATACTTTTCATTAGTAAAAATATAAGTAGATAAAAAATTTTTTATGCCCTCAAAGATTAACTATTTATTCGGAATTTTTCTATCTTTAATGTTCTTTTTCTTTAATAAACCCTGTCTTGCTCTAAATAATCCAAGTCTTCTTCCAGAAGAAAAAACTCCAATAATAGATTTAGCCAAAACCCTGAGTCCTAATCAAAGAAAATCTCTAGAAAATGACTTAAATGAATTTGAAGAGAAGAGTGGTTGGAAAATAAAATATCTTTCTCAGTTTGAAAGCAGCCCAGGTTATGCAATAAAAGATTTTTGGGATCTTGATGAAACAAGTCTTCTAGTGGTAGCTGATCCTAGAGGTGGAAACTTGTTGAATTTTAATGTTGGAGATGCTTATTTCACTTTCTTACCAAGACTTTTTTGGGTTGAACTTCAAACAAGGTTTGGGAACCAATATTATGTTAGAGATCATGGAGAGGATGGTGCTGTTATTGATGCAATTAATGCTGTAAAAGTTTGCTTAGATAAAGGAGGATGTAATGTTGTTCCTGGTCTTCCTAGAGAACAATATATATGGACATTATCTACATCAATTTTAGGGGGATTAATAGCTGGTTTTTCAGCGGCTCCAAGGGAAGACAAACAAATTATATCCATAGGTTTTCTGGCTCTTCTTTCTCCTCTTTGGGGAATGTTATTTGGAATTTTTGGGATCGCTCCCATAATCTCAAGAACAACTGATTCAATTCCTCTAATTAAAAATAGTCTTGCATTTACTGCGGCAGCGATATTAGGTTATATTCTCTCTCAAACACTATTTTCCCGTTTTAAAAGAATACAAAAATAATCTTAATCAATTTTGAACTTCCTAAGAATTGTAAAATACTTCCTCTTTTACAATTTGGCCTAAATTCCCATACCATCTTTGAGATACATATTTGAGTTTTTTATCTTTAAACACAACCCATGAAAAATTAATTATTAACTCACCCTCATCACTTTTTTTATATCTTGGAACTACAGCAGCATTTAAGTAACAAGTTCCTTTACTATCTCTAACAAACATCTGCCTCATCCCTTGATTCCTCTTTAATTTGTTATGCATATGACCAAAAATCACAATATCAACATTTCTATTGTCTTGAATATTTTTTATTGCCCTATATAAGTCTCGATCACCCCAGTCTAATGCAGGTTCTTTCCAATCTTTTCCACAAATACTACTTGCATCAGAACCTAGGCCAGTAGGTCCTGAATGTGCAAGGAGCAAAAGAGGTAACTCTTTCCTGGACGATTGTGAGCATCTAATTATTTTCTTAACTGATTCTTCTTCAGTTAATGGGCCATAAAGCCCTAAAACCTCCCTTGATAAAAAATAACCTCCTCCAGCACTACATGGTCTAGCTCCTAATATATTTATTTTATTATTGAAAACCTTTAGATCCCATCCGCAATATTTTTCTTTAAGTATTCGAATTTGTTTTTCTAATTTATATCCAGTTTTATCCTTACCTCTATCGTGATTTCCAAGGATTATATAAGTAGGAATTTCTATAGAGTTAATTTTCTTAATTAATTTAATATCGCCCTCCGAAATATCCCCTACAAATAAAAGTAAATCAGGTTTAATTAAAGACAATATTCTTTCATCTGCACTAGACCAAAGTCCATGACAGTCTCCAACGATAGCAATTTTTAAATCTGACAGAATTTTTTCTATGTTAGAGCATATAATTAATCAAGATACATTCTAAATCCTGACAAGCACAACACCAAAAGCCAATAAAGAAAAGAACAGAATTAAAGAAGATTTAATCTCTGAGATTAAGGATTTATGTTTAAAAACAAATGCGATAATCCTTGCTCACTATTATCAATCTCCTGAGATACAGGATATTGCAGACTTTATTGGTGACTCATTGGAATTATCTAGGAAAGCCGCTAACACAAATGCTGATGTAATAATTTTTTGTGGTGTTCACTTCATGGCAGAAACCGCCAAGATAATTTGCCCAGAGAAGAAAGTTCTCATACCTGATATGGATGCGGGTTGCTCTCTTGCTGATGATTGTCCCGCAGATGAATTTGAGAGATTTAAAAGGGAAAATCCCGATCACTATGTTGTTAGCTACATCAATTGTAGTGCTGAAGTAAAGGCTCAAAGCGATTTAATTTGCACCAGCAGTAATGCTGTTTCACTAGTAAAACAGATCCCAAAAGATAAAAAAATAATTTTTGCTCCAGATCAGAATTTAGGAAGATGGGTACAGAAAAATTCTGGCAGAGATTTGAAACTTTGGCCAGGTAGCTGCATTGTGCACGAAACCTTCAGTGAGGAGGCACTTCTTAAATTAAAATACCAAAATCCTAATGCAAAAATTATTGCCCATCCTGAATGCAGTCAAAACTTATTAGCATTATCTGATTTCATAGGTTCAACAAGTAAATTATTGGACTTTGTAACTAAAGATAATTCAGAAATATTTTTAGTCCTCACTGAGCCAGGAATACTCCATCAAATGAAAAAGAGTGAACCTCAAAAAGTTTTTATTGAAGTCCCAGATATAGATGGATGCAAATGTAATGAGTGTCCTTATATGAAATTGAATAATTTAGAGAAAATACTTGCTTGTTTAGAGAATATGAATCCTGCGATAGAACTCGACCCTGAATTAATAAAGAAGGCTTATTTACCAATAAAAAAAATGTTAGATATGAGTTCCTAACTTATTGAAGTTGATAAACAAAATTATTATTTTTAGCTATCAATGCAGATAATAGATTTGAGGAGTTAGGTTTAAAACTCTTAAGTAAATTTTTTTGTTTTATCAGATTGATAAGAGTATTTTCAGCAACCTTATATTGTTTATCTCTTCTCGTGCCTATCTCTGATAGCAATATTGGTGTATTCATATTAACTAGGATGTCTGGGTTAATTCCAAATTTATTAATATCTGTGCCATTTGGAGTTAAATACTTTGCGACAGTAACTGTTAGACCAGAACCATCAATTAATGTTCGCATAGACTGAACTAGACCTTTCCCAAAAGTTTTTTTACCAACTAATTTGCCTCTATTATTGTCTTTAATCGCCCCTGAAACAATTTCACTAGCACTTGCAGAGCCTTCATTTACAAGCACTACAATAGGTTTTTTAGTTAAAGCACTGCCATTCCCCTTCTTGACTTCCTTTACTCCATTCTTCGACAATGTACTAACGATGATACCTTTATTGATAAATTGCCTGGATATATCAATGCTAGATTCAAGCAAACCTCCAGGATTACTTCTAAGATCTAATACATAGCCAGAAATATTTTTAGCCTCTAAGGCATTTAAAGTTGCTTTCATTTCTTTTGAGGCATTAGCATTAAATTGCTTTATTCTTAGGTACCCCACTTGGTAGCCATCTTTAGTATTATTTATTTTGCTGGTGACTGATTTTATTTCAATTTTTTCTCTTAATAAGGATTTAAAAAACAACTCTCCATTTCTTGAGATTCCCAATTTCACAGTTGTTCCTCTTTTACCTCTAATTAATTTTACTGCCTTATCAATATCCATTCCTTTTGTTGAGATATCGTCAATTGAAATAATTGTATCTTTTGCTCTAATTCCAGCTTTTGAAGCTGGAGTACCTTCAATGGGAGAAACTATTATTAGTTTGTCTAAATCGTTATCTTTTATAAGCTGAATTCCTACTCCTGTTAATTCACCTGATGTATCTATTCTCATTTCGTTAAACTGCTTAGGATCTAAAAATCTCGTATATGGATCTTTTAGATTGGTAAGCATATCTCTTATCGCACTATAAGCTTCTTCTGGATCAGAATAATTTTTAGAGAGCAACTCTTTTCTTAAATCTATCCAAGTCGATCGATTAAAATTACCCTCAGAATCAAGGAAGTCTCTATAGATAATTTGCCAAACATGATCAATTACTTCTTTAGGACTATTTTTTAAAATTGATGATTGAGTGGAATCAAAAAAAATAATTCCTGCAAAAATAATACTAATTGATGAGAGGGATTTATAATTTATAATTCTTCTAAATCCCAAGGCTTGGTTAGACAATTTTAATAGTTCGATCATTAGAAAGTATTTAATTAGGATCTATCCATTTACCATCATCCTTTATTAGTTGAATAAGTGCCTGCACACCTTCTTCTTCAGGAACTCTTCTGATTTCATCTTTCCTTCTATATAAGGCAATTGTACCTTTACCTTTTCCTACGTAGCCATAATCAGCATCCGCCATTTCTCCAGGGCCATTCACGATGCATCCCATAACAGCTATGTCCAAACCGGTTAAATGAGATGTTGCATTTCTAACCTTATCAACAACCTCTTCAAGATTAAATAAAGTTCTTCCACAGCTGGGACAACTAATATACTCCACCATAGTTTTCCTTAAACCTAGAGATTGCAGAATGGAGTAGCAAACTGGTATCTCCTTTTCAGGGGCCTCTGTCAAAGAGACTCTAATAGTATCCCCAATTCCCTCGGCAAGGAGTGTAGCAATTCCAGCTGTACTCTTTATTCTTCCATAATCACCATCTCCAGCTTCGGTTACACCCAAATGAAGTGGATAATTATAACCTTCACTGTCTAATCTATCGGCGATCATTCTATAAGCGGCCAACATTACTGGAGCCCTTGAAGCTTTCATTGAGATAATAATATTATGAAAATCAAGCTCATCACATATTTTTACGAATTCCATAGCTGATTCAGTCATACCAAGAGGAGTATCCCCGTAAGTGAAAAGCATTCTCTCTGATAAAGAGCCGTGATTAACTCCAATCCTAAGTGCCTTATTCTGATCCTTTAAAACCTCCACCAATGGAGTAAACCTTTTTAATATAGTATTTTTAATTTGATCAAATTCTTCATGAGTGTATTCTGTTCTAGAAGGATCAGACTTCTCGAAAACAAATAAACCAGGGTTGATTCTTACTTTATCAACATGTTTAGCAACTTCCATTGCTATTTTCATACCATTATGATGCACATCAGCCACTAAGGGAACATCTATATTATCTTTGATTAATTTCTCCTTAATTTCTCCAACTGCCTTAGCATGAGCTAATGAAGGGACTGTTAATCTAACTATCTCACAACCTACATCAAATAATCTTTTAATACCCAATGTTGCATTTTCTACATCCATAGTATCTTCATTAATCATTGATTGCACTCTGACAGGGTGATCACTTCCAATAGCAATATTCCCAACCATTACCGTTTTAGTAAATCTTCTATCTATATGTGTCGAATACCTTTTAGAAAGATTACTTACTTCTTTTGATTTGGTTAATGACATGAATTTTGGGTATTCAGTACTAAACTTTTACTTACTATAGATTATAAAGTTTACTCTTTACATTCAGAAGATCTTTTAATGTTAATCCATAAGCATTTTTACTTTCATCCCTAGAGAATCTCATTAGATATGAAGGATGAAAAATAGTAAAATAGTAAATACCTCCTTTTTTAATCCATTTCCCTCGAACTTTTGAAATAGGTTCTTTAACATTTAAGATCGCAATCATTGCTGTTGTACCTGTTAATAAAACTATCCTAGGATTAACAACTTTAATTTGCTGAATAACCCATGGGGTATGAATAATCATCTCTTTCTTAGAGGGCTTTCTATTGTTTGGTGGCCTGCACTTCAATACATTACAAAAATAAACATCTCTATCTTCATTAATTCCAGATTTAATGAAGAGATCACTTAATAACTTCCCAGACCTACCAATAAAAGGCTTACCTACTTTATCTTCTTCCAAGCCTGGTGCTTCTCCAACAACTAGCAAATCCGCAAAGACATTTCCTCTCCCAATAACTAGTCTATTTGGCATATGAGAATATATTGAAAGTTAATATCAAAATAAAATTTTCTACATGATTAGTTTACAAAAAATCTAATGCCAAATATATAAAAATGATCTTAAGGATGCAAAAACAACATAATTTAAATTAAGAAAAAGTTTAAATTAAGACCACACTGCATAATTTTTATATATTGTTTAATTTAGAGTAAATTTAAATAAGTGATATTTAATTCACTTAATAAAAAAAATGAGTGAAGATTTCTTATCTAAAAGAGTTAAATCTATTGAGCCATCCCTGACTCTTGAGATAAGTGCAAAAGCCAATGAATTAGCCTCCAGAGGAGAGGATATTTGTAATTTAAGTGCTGGCGAGCCTGATTTTGAGGCTCCAAAGGAAGTTATTGAGGCTACTTGCGAGGCTTTGCATAATGGTTTTACAAAATATGGCCCAGCAGCTGGCGATCTCGAACTAAGAAATGCTATTTCCAGTAAGTTTCGAGTTCAAAATAATATAGATATAAGCTTTCGAAATGTCATGATAACTAATGGTGCAAAGCAAGCACTATTCAATTTATTTCAGATATTACTTAATGATGGCGATGAAGTAATTATCCCAGCACCCTATTGGCTTAGCTACCCACAAATGGTAAAGCTTGCAGGAGGTAAGCCAATAATCATTCAAACAACACCAGAAACTGGTTTTAAATTAAGTATTGAAGATATAAAGTCAAAAATATCAAATAAGACAAAATTTTTAATTATTAATTCGCCCAATAACCCAACAGGTAAAGTTTTATCTAAAGATGAACTGCAAACGATAGTTAATCTTGTAAGAGAAAATAAAAATTTAAATATAATCTCAGATGAAATTTATGAGTTAATCATTGATAAAGGATACAAACACCATAGCTTATTAGGGATGGCTTCAGATATAAAAGATAGGGTTTTTACAATAAATGGCTTTGCAAAAGGTTGGGCAATGACTGGATGGAGAATTGGTTATTTAGTTGGAGATGAGAAAGTTATAAAAGCTTCAGCATCTCTTCAAAGTCAAAGTACTAGTAATGTTTGTTCATTTGTCCAAAAAGGTGCGATCGCTGCTTTAAATATAAATGATGAATATTTTTTAAAAGTCAATGCTAAATACGACGAGAAAAGAAAAATATTATTTAATGGGCTTAGAGATATTAATGGAATTCACATAGAAGAACCTAAGGGTGCATTTTACGCTTTTCCAAGACTCCCAAGTAATGAAATTTCCTCAATTGATTTTTGTAAAAGAGCTATTGATGATTTTGGATTAGTAATTGTCCCTGGGAAAGCCTTTGGAAATGATCAATGTATAAGAATTTCATGTGCATCCTCTACTACTAAACTTGAGGATGGCATCTCAAGATTGAAAAGTGCAATTCTCAAATATTATTAGCTAATGATGAATCATTCTTCAAAATTAAAACAATTTTTATTTTGCACAACCATCTTTTTTTCAATAATAATTTTCCCTGTAGAAGCTGGAAAAAAGATTTTAAAAATAGGTGCAATTCCTGATCAGAATCAAGAAATGTTAGACCGTAGATTTAATCTATTTGCTAGAGAACTATCCAAGAAAATTGGTATTAAAGCTAAATACGTACCAGTAACAAATTATATAGCCGCTGTAAGTGGTTTTAGGACAAATGATTTAGACCTGGTTTGGTTTGGAGGACTATCTGGGGTTCAAGCTCGTCTTCAATCTAAAAATGCTGTAGTCATAGCGCAGAGAGATATAGATAAAGAATTTAAAAGTATTTTTATACTTAATAAAAAAATTAAACTCAGGAAAGCCAGGCAATTGAAAGATCTACAAAATTTAAAGAATCTTAGATTTACATTTGGTTCTGAGAATTCGACTTCAGGAAGGCTGATGCCTGAATATTTTTTAAATAAAGCAGGTTTAGGAATAAAAGACTTTCACAATGGAAGAGTAGGTTTCAGTGGAAGCCATGATTCAACAATAGCTTTAGTTAACAGTGGTTCTTATGATGCTGGAGCTTTAAATAAAAACATTTGGGATAAAGTTTCAGAAAATAATCCAATGAGAACTAAAAATATTTATGTCTTCTATGTTTCACCAGAATATGTCGATTATCATTGGCTTGTACAAGGAGACTTAGATAAAAAATTTAGAAAAGGTTTAACAAAAGAATTGGAAGAATGGATTTTAAATTTAGATAGAAAAACTAAAACAGAAAAAGAAATACTAGATTTATTTAATGCAAATAAATTTATCCAAGCAGATGCTAGTCAATATAAAAAGATTGAATCTATAGGAAGAAAGTTGAAAAAAATTAGATGAGGAAAGTTTTAATAGAACTTAATGACGTAAATTACTTTTCAGATAATTTAAGTATTTTGGAAGGCATCAGTTTTAAGATTTATGAGGGAGATAATATCGCTTTGATTGGTAAAAGTGGTGCAGGCAAAAGTACTTTGATATCTATACTTAATGGTTCCTTGAAACCTTCTAAAGGAGAATTAAAGATTTTTAAAAAAAATTATAAGGACTTGAGCCCCAAAGAAAAAAAAACAATAAGTACAATTTGGCAAGATTTGAGACTTTTAGAAGAATTTTCAGCTGAACAAAATGTCAATTGCGGCTTACTTGGTAGAAAGAATTTAATATTTGCAATAAAGAATTTATTTAATTTATGTTCATTCAATCAAGCACATAAATATATGAGCTTATGCAAGATTGATAATTATCATTTTTCTCAAAACATCACAAAATTATCTGGAGGACAAAGACAAAGAATTGCTATTGCGAGGTCACTTATTCAAGAACCTGAAATATTATTAGCAGATGAGCCATTTAATAATCTTGATCCAATTACAGCAGATCATATTAAAGAAATATTCCTTTTCAGTAAAGCTAAATTCAAAGTATTTTTAGCATCAATACATAGATTAGATTTTTTGTATGGTTTTAATAGGGTTATTGGTATTAAAAATGGACGTATATTGTTTGATGTATATAGTAATAAATTAAGCAAAGATTATATAGAAAAAATTTATTAAGTGTATAAGCTCAAATTATCTCCAACTATTTTAAGTTTCATACCAGTATTAGTTTTAATACCATTAATACAACAATTAATTAATGATTTTCATTTGGGAGGAATGGATTTATTAAATGATTTTTTACTTTCTGCAGTAACACCAAGAATTAACAATGAAATTATCATTAATATTTTACAAAGGATAGGTCAAACTCTATATATGGCTTTTATGAGTTGGTCATTAAGTATTTTATGGGGAGCAATATTTGGAGTCTTGTCTTCGAATTTAATTTGTGAGATTTTGAAATTTCCAAATTTCTTCAGAAAAATAATCCAACTACTATTAATATTGGGAAGATCAATACATGAATTGGTTTGGGGAATAATTTTAATACAAATATATGGGATTAATTTATCAGTAGGGATAATTTCAATTTGCATACCTTATACAGCTATAAATGCAAAAGTTATATGCGAACAAATTGATAATAGCAATCCCAAAAGTGTGGAGGCATTATTACAAATTAGCGCTAATGGATTTTCTTCATTAATAACATTGCTTTGGAAACCAATATTATTTACATTAAGAAATTTTGGCTTATATAGATTTGAATGTGCATTAAGAAGTACCACAATTCTTGGTTTATTTGGACTAGGGGGCTTGGGAACTAGCATTTTTCTCTCATTTCAAGATTTAAAATTCAATGAATTGTGGGCTTATCTTTGGAGTCTTGCATTACTAATTTCATGTTCTAAAGTAATCTTAAATCCAGAAAATATTACGAAGTTAAATGCAAAGATATCTTCGTTTTTAATACTAATTATTTCTTGTTTTTTCTTTTATTCAGTATATTTTATTTTAGATTTTTTCTTGATAGAAAAGGGATCGTGGATTTATCTTACTAAAAACCTATTATCATTTACTATTAATCCTAATAGTCTATTAAAACAAACATCAGAGACTATCATTTTAGGTGTTATCTCTACTGGAATTTCAGTGGGACTTCCTCCAACATTATTATTTATATTTAATGATAAATTAAGTTTATTTTGCCTGCAATTCCTTGCTTTCTTATTTCGTTTAATACACCCATCAATACTAATATTAATTTTATTAATGTTCAATGAGCCCTCAATATCATTAGCGGCAATTACTCTAGGAATTCATAATGCTTCAATAACTTTAAAATTACTAATTACAAATTTAAAACAATTAGATAATGCAGAATATAATGCATTGAGATATTCAGGGTGCCTTACAAGGATTAGTTGGTTATATGGTTTATTCTCAAAACAAGCAAAAAGTTATCTTGCATATTGTGCATACAGATCAGACATAATATTTAGAGAAACAGCTGTTGTAGGTGTCATGGGTAGTATCGGATTAGGTTGGCAGTTAAGAGAATCTTTAAGTTCGTTCGCTTGGGGTGAGGTCTCAATAATTTTAATGATTTATTCCTCAATTGCAATTATGGGAGAAATATTTAATGCTAAAATTAAGGCAAACTTTATTTGATGTTTTAAATAATTTGTAGAAAATTAATTTGTGGATAAATCACCCAAGCAATTAATCGTTTTTGGAGACAGTTCAGTTTATGGCTGGGGAGATACTGAAGGAGGTGGTTGGTGTGAAAGATTGAAAAAAGACTGGTCAAAAGATACGCGAGGACCAATTATTTATCAACTTGGTATCAGAGGAGATGGTATTGAGAATTTAGCCTCAAGATGGGAAAGGGAATGGTCATCAAGAGGTGAAACCAGAAGAAATAAACCCAAAGGGATACTTCTTAGTATTGGTCTAAATGATACCGCAAGAATTGGGCAAAGGAACGGGCGGCATCAATTAGAAATAGATGGATTTGGGTATGGATTAGAAAGACTAATTTATGACATGAAAAAACAAACCAATGTTTTTGTAATTGGTTTATCTCCTATTGATGAGACTAAAATGCCTTTCGCGGGTTGTTTATGGTATTCAAATGAATTTTGTAATTCTTATGAAAAAACAATGGAAGAAGTATGCATTAATCAAGATGTGCCGTTTCTATCTACCTTTAAAGAGATGTTCTCAGATAAAAGAAGCAAAGATTGGATTTCGCATGATGGGATACACTTAAATTCTTATGGTCATTTATGGATTTATCAACGATTAAGAAGTTGGGAGATACTAAAGGAATGGAGATATTCTGAGTAGATTTTTGTTCACTATTAATCAAAGTTAATCCACGCTAAATAAATCAATATTGATAAACCTGCAGAGATACTCGTCTGTATGCTATTAACTATTTCATTAGTTAATTTGTATTTCTCTTGAAATCTAGCACCAATATAACTCTCTAAAACTGTTGCCAAGAAACCTGAGAATATAACAATTAGAAATTGGCTTTTCATGTTTATAAGATCTAATAAATACATTAAGTAAGACATAATTATTGCTCCCAAAAGGCTTGCGAATGTTCCCTCAAAGCTGATACCTCCTTCCGTTCCTTTTTTTACTTTTTGTAAATTCGTGATTAGATATGTATTTCTGCCAAACCTTTTACCAATCTCACTTCCAAAAGTATCAGCTAATTTAGCCGCAAAACTAGCTGCATATGCTACTTTTAAAATATCAAGATTGGCCAAATCTAATTTTATTAAAATCGCAAAAAATAAACCTGTAGCCGCCGATCCCCAAACATTTTCAGGGCCTCTTTTACCTGACCTTTTCTCAGCGATACCCCTACTCTCTTTATAAGAGAATCCTATCTTTGTAACAAAAGAACCCAAGATTAAATATAGGACTACTGACATCCATCCTTGCCATGATAAACATCCCCACAAAATAGTTCCTAATATCCCAGCACTAATCCAACCATTCTTTGTCATTATGGGGATTCTGCAAAAAATCAGAATAAGTAATGAATTAACTAGAAACCCAATGAAAAAGTCATCGAAAATGTAAAACATTTTATTTCAACCTAATTTCTTTAATTTCATCTCTCCAATAATTAAGAATTGTTGAAGCATTTATAGCAGCTGTTGGTGTTCTTAATATGCTTTCAGAAAGTTTCACAGTCATAATGTTATTTTTTTTGAATATTTCTAATTCATCATAAGACCATCCCCCCTCGGGCCCAATCGCATTCCAGATTATATTTCTTTGATTAGCACCAAGATTTATGTCATCTAACCACCTCTTTAAGTATTGGCTATTTCTTTCTCTGGTAACTGAGATGGAAAGATAATCTGTATCTATTAGATTGGGGAACCATTCTTTTACATTCATCGGATCCAATAAAATAGGTTTCCATAACCTTTCACATTGTTCAACTGATTCGTTTAATATCGAATCCCATCGCAGTAGTTTCTCAGAAAAATTTGATTTTTTCTTTACTTGTCTATCAGAATACAAAGGTTGGAAAATATCTATCCCAATTTCAGTGGCCATTTTTAAAATATTCTCAAAACCATTTTTAGGTATAACGACAGCTAATCCTAGTTGAATTTTTTCTTTATTATTCTTGAATAAAGGAGAACCATAATTCAGAACTTTTACTAGGTTTTTTTCTATTATTTCACACTCCCATAAAGACCCTCTTCCATTGAGAATAAATATTCTTTGACCTAATCTGATTCTCATAACTTTAGTGAGATAATGAGATTCGTTACTAGTAAGTTTTAAAATATTTTGGTTAATATCTTTTAGTCTTTTATCTGAAATCACTAATCGTATTAAGTCAGACATATTCGATAAATTAATTTTTGAAAATAAGGTCAGGATGATCTTCAACAAGCCAATCCTGATTTTCCCCTCCAAAGACTAACTCATCAATCTTTACATAATCATTTGAGACTTGATTCAATACATTTATTAAAATATCTATCGATACAGAATCAGAAGTTCCGAAATCAATCCAACACCTTGACCACAAATTTTGATATTCCATTTCACCCAAATTATGCATTAAGGAAGGTAGTACAGAATTAGAGTGCTCGTTATCATAAGAAATCCAACTTAATTCTGCACCCTCCTCATGGGATTGGAGATTCTCTGAATTAAATCCTCCTAACCTTCCTAGAACATACCAGCTATCAAAAACGCCATCGAGATAATTCTTTTCTGCCTGAGTAGGGACTTCAAAAAATTTTATCCATATCCAGCAATTAAAGGGATCAATTTCTCTAAAAACAACTTTCATAAGCGTAAACTTATTTTATCTAGATATCATCTATTATAAGTTTGAAAAACTAATAATCAAATTTCATAATTCAATACAAAATCAATGCTAGAGCTCAGAAATATTTCTTATCAACCTGCTACTGGGGATAAAAAGATTTTAGAAAAAATAAACTTAAAAGTATATCAAAATGATATCATTTTGATCTGTGGTAAAAGTGGTTCTGGCAAAACTACTCTATTGGAAATTATCAGCGGACTTACAAAACCACAAGAAGGTAGTATTTACTTTGACAACAAAATTATTTCAACAAGAAAACTGAGATGGACTTGTGGAATGGTTTTTCAATTTCCAGAGAGGTATTTTATTGGAACCACAGTAGGTAAAGAATTAAAGATTGGCCGCAGATCTCTAAGAGAAATTGAAATATCTGATTTATTAATGAAAGTAGGATTGAGAGGGATCAACATGAGTACTCCTCCAGAAAAATTAAGTGGTGGGGAGCAACGGAGGTTAGCAGTAGCTGTGCAACTTCTAAGGAATCCCAATCTAATTCTATTCGATGAACCAACGGCGGGACTTGACTGGTCAATGAAAAACGACGTCACAAATTTAATTAATCAACTAAAAAATAAGAATACAGTTATTGTCGTAACTCATGAACCTCAATTATTTAAAAATTTGTCCACAAAAATTTTTAACCTTGATAACGGTAGAATGAATATAGATAGAGGGAACAGATATTGATTGACAAGATAGTTCGCGCAACTGCTGCTAATGGTGGAATAAGATTAATTGCAGTTTCAGTTACTGAGACTGCAAAAGAGGCAAAGGCAAGACATGATTTATCATTTATCACGACTGCAATCTTAGGTAGAGCATTCAGCGCATCTCTATTATTAGCAAGCTCCATGAAAATCATGCATGGTAGAGTAACACTCCGAATAAGATCAGATGGGCCGCTCAAAGGCTTATTAGTTGATGCTGGTAGAGATGGCAAGGTTAGAGGTTATGTTGGAAATCCTAAATTAGAGCTAGATCCCAAAATGGATACCTCAAAAAAATTTTCCTTTGATTTTGAGAAAGCCCTAGGCAAAGGCTATTTAAATGTAAATAGGGATAATGGGCATGGGGATCCTTTCTCCAGCACAGTTGAATTAGTAAAGGGTAATATAGCTGAGGATCTGGCATCTTACTTACTACATTCTGAACAAACACCCTCAGCAGTTTTTATTGGAGAGAAATTTAAAAAGAGTGAGCTAATATGCAGCGGAGGATTACTTGCCCAAGTCTTACCTAAAAAAGATCCTGATCCAATACTTATTGATATCCTTGAAAAAAGGTGCCAGGAAATAGATTCATTTAGTGAGGAGCTTTATAATTCAAATAATAATTTACTTTCATTAATTCGTAATATCTTCCCAGATATTGACGATAAATCAATTTCCGAAAAAGCTCGAACACAGAAAATAAATTTTGAATGTAGATGTTCGAAAGAAAGAAGTCTTAATGCAATGAGAATTTTGGATAAAGAAGAACTAAAAGAAATCCTTCAGGAGGAGGGAACTGCTGAGCTGGTTTGTGAATTTTGTAAAAATAAATATTTGATTACTACTGCTGAAATAGAAGAGATTATTAAAGGGAAATAATTCTATGGTTTTCTATAGAAAAATAATTCCAATCCAAAGTATTAACATTGCTGGGATACTTTGAATTTTTTGAGTAGATATCGAACTATTCGATAATTCCTGTATAAAGGTGTTTGTTTCAATCAAGCCTCCAAATATCATGCCAATAGATAAAAAGGTAACGCTCCAACCCAAAGCACTTATAAATCTTTTGCCAGACTTTATCTGAACATATGTAAGGGTAAGGGTGGATAGAGAAAGAAGCAGCCTATTGTATAGATCTGGTGTTACAAATAATAAAACCATAAATACTAAGGCAAGTGAAATTTTTGTAGCACCATTTTCAAAATAATTTGATGAGAAGTCGGGGAGAGTGAATTTCTTTTGATTATTTTCAGAGTTTTTATTAGAGTTTAGAATCTTTGATATAAAAGAAATTTTATTATTTAGTAATTGATTGTTTTGCTTTTCTTTAATTGAAGCGTTTTTAGCGTCAAAACTTACGCTACCTAATTGCCTAGCTTTAAGACTGCCCATTAATAATTGATCATACGAAGATTCTATTTTCGCCTTCGCAATTAAATCATCGCCTGCTTCATTAACCTTAAGGTCTCTAGCTTTTTGAATGTCTTCAAAATTAGCACCTTCATCTATCCCTAATATTTCATAAGGAGTCTTTTCTGGTTTGTTATTGTCTTTCTTGATATTCAATGTTTTATTAAAACAATACAATAAGCCTAGCTAATTTTAATATTCTTTAAGACATTTATAAATCAATTGGTTCAACACCACTAACTACAGGAGCTACCTTGTTAAGTTTTAAATCAGGATTTTCATCAATTACCTGATTAAGATTCCAGTCATTTTTGAACATTACAACGGGCCTATTCCAGCAGTCTTTAACTATCTTACAGTTAAAAATTCTTCCTAATTTCTCCAGCGCAGGCCATCCTTCAGTAACCCACCTAGCAAGATTGTAGGGCATTGATTCTAAATTAGAATCAACACCATATTCATTTTTAAGTCTATGTTTAACAACATCTAACTGTAATTGACCAACAGCAGCAAGTATCGGATCACGCTTACTCTCATCAACATCGTAAAGGATTTGAACTGCTCCCTCCTCTCTTAATTCATTAACTCCTTTTCTAAAATTCTTGAAGGCAGAAGGATTGGGGTTTCTCAACCAGCTAAAAATTTCAGGACTAAAACATGGAATTCCCTCGTATTCAATATGATTACCAGTATATAAAGTATCCCCAATCGAGAACATTCCTGGATTATTCAAACCAATAACATCCCCTGGATAGGCATCATCAACCACTGCTCTTTCTTGACCAAAGATTTTTTGAGGTCTTGATAATCTTATAGATTTTCCTGTTCTTGAATGTTTGACGGACATATCTTTTTCAAATTTACCGCTACATACTCTTATAAAAGCGACTCTATCTCGATGCTTGGGATCCATATTTGCCTGCAGTTTAAAAACGAATCCACTAAATTCATTACTTGTTGGATCTACTCCACCTTTATTGCTATTCCTTGACGCAGGTTTCTGAGCCATCTTTAAAAAGCTATCAAGAAATGGTCTAACTCCAAAGTTGGTCATAGCTGATCCAAAAAATACAGGGGTTAGTTCGCCCAAAAAAACCTTTTCTTTATCATATTTTGCTCCAGCCTCATTTAAAACCTCAAGTTCTTCAAGAGCATTTTCTAATAAAATTTCTTCAACATATTTGGAAAGATTTTTATCATCTAACTTTATTCTTTTTTCTTGAGATTGTTTCCCTCTAACAGCTTTATCGAAGAGAATGACTTCCTTATTAAACCTATCAATTACACCACTAAATTCTTCCCCACTACCAATTGGCCAATTTATTGGTAGAGTTTGGAGTCCAAGTTCAGATTCAATCTCATCTAGAAGAGATAAGGGATCTCTTCCGGGACGATCCATTTTATTGATAAATGTAAAGATAGGTATCTTTCTCATTTTGCAAACCTCAAATAATTTTCTTGTTTGAGGTTCCAATCCTTTTGCAGCATCCTCAAGCATTACAGCATTATCAGCAGCAGCTAAGGTTCTATATGTATCCTCAGAAAAATCTTGGTGCCCAGGAGTATCCAAAAGATTTACTACTGATGTTCCATACTCAAATTGCAAAACAGTTGAAGTAATTGAAATACCTCTTTGTTTCTCCAGTTCCATCCAGTCAGAGGTAGCTTTCCTTTGATTACCTCTAGCTTTTACAGCCCCTGCCTGTTGAATTGCCCCTCCATACAAAAGAAGTTTTTCTGTAAGTGTAGTTTTGCCAGCATCTGGATGTGAAATTATCGCAAAATTCCTCCTTTTGTTAACTTCACCTTCAATGTTTTCCTGATTTAGAACCATCAAACTAAATAACTAATTTTAATTGCTTTAATTGTCATGAATTATCTAATTGTAAACCTTACCATAAAGCATCAAGTACTCGTTACCATCTTCAAAAACTTCCATCGAAGATAGTTTTTGTGCAGAAATTATTTCTTCTAATTCTGAGATGGTGTAAGAAGCCTTCAAAGAAGCATAATAATCTCTCGTTAAGATTTCACTGTATCTTGATGCACATTTAGTCATAAGAGCTAATGCCTTATTTTTATTATTAGGCCTTTTCAAATCCTTATGAAAATTAATTGTTTTTAGAGTCGATAGTTTCGTGATGCAAGCAAAAAAATCATTAATATTTTTTATATGATGAATCAAACTATTACTCACCAACAATTTAATATCCCCTAAAAAAGTAATATCACTCAATTGAATATTTTTAATGTCTGCACAAAGGTAATTGATATTAGCTAAAGAATTTTCTTCCCCTGTAGTGATTAGATTTTGTTTGGCTCTTAAAATCATTTCATCAGAACCATCTATACCCAAAAGGCTAATATGAGGCCATTTTAG
>MDSZ01228078.1_pt1 | contig 21719 bp, 23 predicted proteins | sample 811201 | NCBI WGS metagenome assembly MDSZ01 (sample SAMN05326647, study PRJNA326480) | marine metagenome | isolation source: seawater | place: Indian Ocean: North | collected 2010 | reverse complement strand
TTTTAATTTTACTTTTTGTATAAGGTTTTAACAATGATATTAATTTATCATATCCTGGTTTTAAAGATTTATTGCTATCTATACCTATATAGTCTATATCTAAAGCCATTGCTGCTACCATTCTTGCTCCCCAACCCGCCGTAAAATCTAAAACTCTAGTAGCTTTATACTTTTTATACATTTGAATAGCAGCAGCTGCTCTCATTGTGTTTACTGTACCCCATTGTAAGTCTATTGCTGAACGCATTGCCGTTAATACTGATTTATTTGGGTCTTTTTTCTTTAGTCTTTTAGCAAATTCTGTTACCTTTTTACGTCTTGTTTTATTGTTCCACTGTTCTATAAATGAACGGTTTCTATATTTTGTTTTTCTTCTAGCTTTTTCAGTTCCATAATCTACAAGACCATTACCTACTGTACTTCTAGGATTTATATTACCTTTTGCTAATTTTTTTAATCTTAAAAATTCTCTGACAGCTTCAGACTTTGTAATACCTCTGTAAGGAAAACTTGTATCTGTCCATTTTCGACCTTTTTCATTTCTTTTTAAAGTTTTTCTTTTATTTTTTTTCTTTTTGCTTTTTTTACGCGTTCTCGTACCTTTAAAAAAAAATCCTCCTCTGTTTATGTCTTGAGTTGGGTAATTTGCGACCAAATCATTGGCAGCTTCAGCAGTTAGAAAAGTTTTTTCTTTATTACTGATAATTAAATATAAATAATAATTGAAAATTATTTTTGCAAGAGGATTTAAACTATTGAATGGTGCTGAAATATCAAAACCATATAGTTGACCATATGTTTTAGAGAATACATATATAGGTATTGTATTTGGGTCGCCCCTATCTAACAATTCATTCAACTTTAAATAACAATCAAAAGTAACTAGTTCCTTTTCATTAGGTATAAAACGTAGCAATCTTTTTTTAACTACTTTATTAAAAAATTCTTCAGATATTTTGTTTTCATCATCATAAATAGGAATATCACTTGTTGGTGGATTATTTTTTAAATTATTAAGTAAACGATTAAGAGACATAATAAACTTATATTATATTGATATTATAAATTTATTTAGTTCTCTTTTTGAAGTTTTTGCCTTACACGCATTGTATCATAAAAGGGAATCAAATTTTCACCCTTTTTCCTTCTTGGAATGAAATGTGATAACTTTGCATTTTTTGTAGCCAATAATACTCTTCTACAAAATTCATCCTGTTCATATTTTGCCTGCTGTCCTCTTTCCATAACATCTTGTTTATTTGTACCCCTTTCAAAATCATTATCCATCAAAATTTCCTTTGGTCTCTTAAATACTACCTTAGGAGTTTTTCTTCCAGGAACCTTTTCTCTTACTCTTCCCCCTTTACCCCCTGCTCCTAAAGCCTTTAATGGGTCATCTTCCCACATAGAACCAGACCCCAACGCAAACTTATCATAATACTCCTTGTTATTCTTTCTAAATTTATTAGCGTGATAATAATGTTCTACAGATGCCCATTTCTTACCATCTAGCTCAAATAATGGTGGACGAATACCATCTACCTTTGGCTTTGCATAGAAATTAGATAAAACCTTTCTCCAATTATCAACACCTTCTAATTCCTTAAATTCTTCACCTTCCTTTATCTTTTCATTGCTTCCCTTACCTGGTTTTGAATCTTTAGAACCTGAATAAAATACAAATTCTGTATCAGGGTCAAACAAATCTTTATCAGTAGGACTTGGAGTTGGAATCATCTCTGGTTCTTCAATATCTTCAATATCTTCAACTTCATCTGTCTTTTTTGATTCAATTTTAGCCTCTCCTTCCTCTAGTTTTTCATCTACTCTTGGTACTTCTACAGTCTCTCCAATAAGCTTAGCAAATTTAGGTATATAATTATACAATGTTTTTCCTTTTGATTTCATACAAGTGTCAACTATTTTTTCCTTCATTCCAAATGGCAATTCATGAAATCTAAATATACTTTTATCTTTATACAATATCAACTTATAATGATTACCTGTATGTTCAAACATAATATAATACTTGGGTTTAAAATATTTCTTTTTCTCTATTTCATTTGGAACAAAATCACCACATTTTGTGACACTATTATATTTACCTAGTTTGTATTCATCACTCGATAAAATAATAAATTTAGTATTTAATAATAATTCTAACGTAGAAATACCCCAAATATCTGCCCAATAATCACTTGTTTGTATTTTTTTCTGTAATTGTTCCTTGGTTTTAATATTTTTCACCCATTTTACTGTTTTGATGTTAATATTTGCTTCCTTTTCTTCTCTCTCTGATATTTTTATATTTTCTTTTATTTCCTGGTGTCTAGTTTTTAAAATTTTTGCTTCTTGTTTATATGTACTTCTTGTTTTAAAATCTTTTTCTTTTTTTATTTTTTTAACAAGTGCATTATATGATAATGCTGCTTCTTTTTTTTCTTTATCTAATTTTACCTTATTTTTTTTTAGTGTTTTTAACTCATTTTCAAGCATCGTATATCTTTCAGTATAATTATTAAAAACTTCCTCAGTTACCTTATCAGCCAATTTATCACGTAATAGTTTTACATTAGCATCTTTATTAATACTCTTATAAGCATCTCTTATTACATAGAAAAAACAATCACCAGAACCTGGATTATCTTTAATACCATAGCTTATGTTAGTCATGTATCGTTTAATCCATTGGTCAGGTCCTTCTCCAGGTTTATCTTCATTATACCTTTTTCTCTCTCTTGATTCATCTCTTTTTGTTTCACCTTTTTGCGAGAAATCGTCGTCATCTTCTTCTATTTCTAATTCACTTAATTCACCCTTCTTTTTTTCTTTATCTTCATCCTTATCCTCATCTTTATCTTTATCTTCATCTTCATCTTCTTCATCCGAAGATACATCCTCTAACTCGTCATCGTCAACTTCTGATTTACCATCATCTTCATCTTCTTCATCACCAGAATCATAATCCGGTAATAATTTTTCATTCCTCATACATTTTTTGATGTAAAATTTATTTATAAAAGAATAAAGTAAAGGACCATCAATTATGGAAATATCAATATCACCTTCTTCGTCTTTTATATTTTCTAATTCTTCACTATTAAATTCATAAACACCAATTTGATAAATTTTATTTATTTCATCAATAACTAAATATACCGGTGAAAATAAAATATTTTCTTTAATATGTGTATATTTTATCTCCCCTAAAGCAATTACTACTGGTATTTTAAATAAGCTAATCTGATACATTGTAACATCACGACCTTTATCATTTTCATCTATTTTTTTAGATTCTGAATATGTTATTTTATCATTAATTTTAGATAATACCATATAATTTACTCTAATATTAAAAATTTGCTTAAGAAACTATCATTGTTTATTTCTTCCATATAAAACCATAATGTTTTTCTTCGTTGTGTAATATCAAAATTTTCAGGGTCTTTTTCAAATATTACTACTTCTTCAATTAATTCAGCCTTTTTCTTTTTTCTTTTTACAATTTCATAATAATCGGCTATTAAATCTATTTGTTTTTTTGTATAATTTTCATTATAATCTATTTCCAAAGCAATATAATCATCCATATTTACATCACCAAAATCATTTTGTGATAAATAATTAGATTGTTTATCTACTTTTTCTTTTAAACTTTCATATGTTACTGAATTATCGGATGAATTTTCATTTTCTATAAGTGAAAAGGATAAATTTTTATTCAGCATATATTTAATATAAATACATAATGTGTTTTTATATTATTTTATTAATCTTCTAAATCATCAACTAAATCCATGAATTTAAATACAATTTTATTTGTCAAGCTTGGATATTTTTTTGGACTTAATTTTGAAAATTTTTCAATTTCAAGAATTATACTATCCCATTTGTCTAATTTTCTTAAAAATGATTTACCAGAAAGTAACATAATACTAATATTTTGAACAATTTCTTCCACATGATTTGTTTTCCCGTTTTCGGCTATATCTTTTTTCACTTGTTCAATAAAATGAATTATAATATTTTGCATATCTGTTTTATCTATAATATCATAACTAGCACAAATTACTAGGAAATTGCTTAATGCTCTCCTTTTTTCATTTTCTTTATTATATTCACAATACATATTGTAATCTTCTGAAGCATCAATATAATTTATAACATCAAATATACTTTTGAAATTTTCAAAATTTTTCACACAAATTTTTTTCATAATTGGAAACATATCAATTAAATTTTTATACAATTTAGCATATACAGCAGACCAAAATTTATGAAAACTACCAATTTCAAATATACATTCACCAATTTTTTCCAAACAATTAATATTATTTTCATCAATAATTTCTTTTATAATACATTGAATATTATCAAGAACATTATCATATGTTTTGTCAGTTAATTTATTTAAATTAGACCTTATTTTGTCCATTTGTGCTGCGATTCCTTCAGTATTTTTTTTAAGTTCTGTTTTTTTAAAATTTCTCATAGCTTCCCAATCTTCATTTGATGTATTTTCTTTTTTTACTTTTTTATAATGATAAGGCATTCTTTTGAAAACAGGAGTCTTTTGATAAGAGGGAGCCCCAACCCGATTTGATAATCTATTAATCTTATCAATTATATTTTTTTGTAATTCATTAATTTGACTATTTTCTTCTATATTTTTGTAAAATTCTAATGTGTATTGACAATCTGCTAGTATAGACGACATTCTTACAACTTATAATGTTAATTTTTTTATATCAATTTTGTATTAATTTAAAATTGAAATACACTTAAACAAATATTAATATGAATATTCACGATGACTTCAATCACCACAAATACAAACCAAAATAAAAATCATATACGTTATGAAATTAAACAATGGGATGATGAAAATTTAAATCTTAAACAAAAACTTTTAAGAGGTATTTATGCTTATGGTTTTGAAAATCCTAGTTCAATTCAAAAAAAGGCTTTATATCCGATGACATCTAGACCAGCTAGAGATATTATTGCTCAGGCTCAATCTGGTACAGGTAAAACAGGTGCATTTACAACTAGTATTTTACAAATAATAAATGAAAATAAAAATAAAACACAAGCATTAGTATTGGCTCCTACACACGAATTAGCTGTTCAAACAAAAAATGTAATTGATGATATTGGTCGTTTTCTAAAAATAAAAACCCAACTATTAGTTGGAGGAACTTCTGTAGAAAAAGATAAAAAATTACTATTAGATTCACCACCTCATGTTGTAATTGGTACCCCTGGTAGAGTTCATGATATGTTTAGAAGAAAATATTTGACAAGTGAACATATGGATTTACTAGTTGTAGATGAAGCAGATGAAATGTTATCTTCTGGATTTAAAGACCAAATGTACAAAATATTTCAATATATGCCAAATGAAATTCAAGTTGGTTTGTTTAGTGCAACCATGCCAACTGATTTACAAGAATTAACAGATAAATTTTTGCGTAACCCAATTAAAATTTTAGTAAAAGCAGAACAACTTACATTACAGGGAATCGCCCAATATTACATTAATTTGGATGATGATGTTCAAAAATATGAAACATTAAAAGATTTATTTTCTAGTTTATCAGTATCACAGGCTATTATTTACTGTAACAGTACTCGTCGAGTAGATGATTTACAAGAAGCTATGGAAGCAGATAATTTTCCTGTAAAAAAAATTCATGGAAAAATGCCTGATTCTGAAAGAAAAGAAACACACAAAGACTTTAAACACGGCGGATGTCGTGTACTTATCACATCAGATTTATTTGCTCGCGGAATCGACGTTCAACAGGTTAGTATTGTTATAAATTTTGATATTCCTAGAAGTGAACATACTTATTTGCACAGAATTGGTCGTTCAGGTAGATGGGGTAGAAAAGGTATTGCTATTAATTTCCAAACTAAACATGATTCATCAAGATTAAAAAAATTTGAAGAATATTATGATACTGAGATTGTTGAAATGCCTGCTAATTACACAGAACATTTAGGATTGCAATAAGCGTTAAATATATAATAACATTTTCTTTATTTGATTTAAATGTCAAATAAAGAAATACCTATTTTTTCAGAGAACACATTTCAATTACCTATTGAATTTTTAGATAAAAAAAAAGAGATTCCTGAAAATTTAAAAATAGATTTAGAATTAGAAAAAACTGTCAATGATGATACAAAACCAATTTATAAATATGTTTTTAATCCTGAAACTGAATTAGGAGAAAAAAGTTTAAAGGCTTGGGGAAAATTTCACACTACAGATAAACAATTTTTAAAAGAATCTCAGGAATTATATAAAAATCTACAATCAATACCACTAGAAAAACCAATTATCAATAATATGTTAACTTCTTGGAAAGATATACATTCTGAATCAAATTTTCATGAAAAATTTCAATACATTGAGTGGGATAAAGTAAAGTGGTTAAATAAATCTGTAATATTTTTAACAATTTTAAGTTTTTACAATATATCTTCTCCCGTAATTCAATTAATTGCACCAATATTTATTTTAATTATTCCATTTTTTGTTATAAAAATGATGAATTTACCAATAACATGGAAAACATATTATAAAATATTAATACAAAATGTAAAAAATCATGCTATTGGTAAATTGTTTTTTTCATTTAGTAAAGCTAAATTAGGACAAAAAGTATACATACTTTTGGCTGCGGGTATGTACATATGGAATATATATCAAAATATTATAAGTTGTTACAGATTTTATAAAAATTCATATTATATCGCAAATAATTTTGAAACTATTAATGCTTATTTAGATTATACAATAGAAAAAATAAAACTATTTCATTCGTTGACCAAAAATTATAAATCATATGATAAATTCAATATTAAATTACTTTTATATAAGGATAAATTACAGAAATTTCATAATTTAATTAGAGATTTACCAAAAAATAGTCAAAAAATTGGAAAAATGAAATACATTGGTAAATTAATGAAACATTTCTATACATTGTATTCTAGTGTTGACCTGGAAAATACAATTTTATTTTCATTTGGATTTCATGGATATATTGATTCTATTTTAGGAATTCATAAAAATATTAAAAATAAAAAAATTAATTCTTGTAAATTTTCAAACAAAATAACATTTATCTCAAAAGAAATGTATCATCCATCTATAAAAAATCCAATTAAAAATAATATAAATATGAAAAAAAATATAATTATAACCGGTCCTAATGCTGCAGGTAAAACAACTACTATAAAAGCAACTATAATAAATTTATTACTTTCACAACAAATTGGATTTGGATTTTATAAAAGTTCAGTTACAAGTACATTTGATTTTATACATTGTTATCTTAATATACCAGATAGTTCTTCTAGAGATAGTTTATTTCAAGCAGAAGCACGAAGATGTAAAAATATTTTAGACATAATAGAAAAAAATCCAAATAAAAAACATTTTTGTATATTTGATGAATTGTATTCTGGAACAAATCCCTATGAGGCAATAAGTAGTGCTTATTCATATCTTAAATATATTTCCAAAAACAAAAATGTTCGATTTTTATTAACAACACATTATATTAAAATTTGCAAATTATTCGATAAAGAAAGAAATATAAGTAATAAATCTATGAAAACAATAGAAAAAAATAATAGTTTACCTGTTTATACATATAAACTTGAGAATGGCATATCTAACATAAAAGGGGGAGTTAGTGTATTAACTAATTTGAATTATCCTAATAATATCATAAATATCACAAAAAAAGTTTTATCTGATTTATAAATTATTTCGTTTATTTAGTATTTTTATTTTATAAATAAGTAGTATCAATGGTTATGTCTAGAGGTTTAGTCATTAGTTTAGGTTTTTCAGCTTTAAGTTGCACATTATTATATTTATATTTTAGAAATAAAATTACTAATATCGAAAGAAAGGTAGATGTTATGTTTGATTTAATACAAAATCATGAACAACAGAATAAATCCCCAGTTCAACAAATGGATACTAATTTTACAGGTTCGAATGAAAGTATAAATAATATGAATGTACAAGATAATACAGAAAATTGGAGTAATACTGCTCAAGATGAACAAGAAAAAATTATTATTTCAGAAGATGATGATTATGATGATGATGATGATAGTGAAGAAATAAGTGATTCTGAAGATGAATCTGATGTTGAAGATATCCCAAAATTATCTTTAGCAAATACAGAAAATATAACTTTATCTGTATCTGATGTTAAAAAAGTTACAGTATCAGAAGTAGATAACAACAACAATTTTAATGATGGTGATAGTTTAGATGAGATTGATATTGATGAAGATGATGACGATGGAGATGACGATGGAGATGACGATGATGATGAAAATAAAAATAAAGACGATGATGTACAAAAAGAAAATGTTGAATTTAAATTAAAAAAAGTTGATAACAATGACAATGATAATCAATCAAACGATGATATAGATGATGAGGATACTACAGAAGATAATAACGATGATGAGGTAGATTATAATAAACTTAAAGTTTCTGAATTAAAATCTCTAGCCGAAACTATGGGACTTACAAATTATAAATCATTAAAGAAAGGCCCCCTTGTTGAATTAATAAAATCCCATGAATAATTTTATATATTAATTATATAAATGAGTTGGGCTACTTGCTATTCAGGTTCTAATAATATACATTTCAATACTCCTCCTCTTATGGAAGATGGAAGACAATTTACTAACTTCGACCCCTCTTATAAAGCAAACACAGTTTTTAAGGGTCGTTTAGGAATAAAATCAAATTATGATTACAGACAATGGTTAATCAACAATGGTAAATCAGTTATACATAAAAATTATCATTTAGCTTGTGATGAAACTTCTCCTTGTGTAAAAGAAGCTATTAAAGCACCTGCAAAAGAAAAATATTTATATAAAAGTTGTGCTGATATGTCTACTCCATACGGATATGAAGGTTCCGATTTAAAAAATATATATTTAAGTAGACAAGCTTTACAATCAACCTTACAAGCACCTATTATGACACAAGAACAATTGTTAATCGCACGTGCTTCCAAATAAATTATTTATTTAAATACTAATTAATATTTAAATAAATGCATATATTATCATTATGAATATATTGAGTATTGATGTTGGTATGAAAAATTTAGGTTGTTGTTTGTTTTCCATTAATGATGATATGAATTATACTATTGATTCATGGGAAGTTTTGAATTTATGTAATAAACAAATTCATCTATGTGGAGAGATAAATTCAAAAAAAAATACAAAATGTGGAAAAAAAGCAAAATATACCAAAAATAATAAATATTATTGTAAAATACATGCTAAAAATAAAAATTTTAAAATACCACCAAGTGAATTATCTATAAAAAAAATTAATAAATTAAAAATAAAATCTTTGAAAGACCTCGCAAATAAATATGAATTTCCATTTGATAAAAAAGATAAAAAAGATGATATAAAACAAAAAATATTAAATTGTTTAGAAAAAGACTATTTTGATGTAGTTACAGCAAGCAATACAAACGATTTTAATTTAGTTCATTATGGTAGAAATTTAAAAAAAGAATTTAATATTTTTTTAAAAAATAAAAAAATAGATATAGTAATTGTTGAAAATCAAATTGGTCCCAAAGCAATGAGAATGAAAACTTTACAAGGAATGATTATGCAACATTTTATAGAAAGAGATATACCATTGGTTGAAGAAATATCAGCATCTAATAAATTAAAAGAATTTTTAGGGAATTCAAAAACAACGTATTCTGAAAGAAAAAAAGCCAGTATTAAATTTACACAACAAATTTTAAATGAATCTAATTTTTTGAATAAATGGATAGAAATCTTTAATAGTCATAAAAAAAAAGACGATATGGCAGATAGTTTTTTACAAGGTAGATGGTATTTAAAGAATACAATATTTAAGGAAAAAATAAATTAAAATATTTATTATGCGGATTACTTAAAATTAAAAGTTCTAGATAAAACATAAGATGGAAGAAATTAATTTAAATTTAAATTCAAATTCTGGAAATAGTTCGGGAACCATTAAAATTAATCTAGATGGAGATAGTAATGTTAAAAAAAGTGTCAATTTTGGACCGGGAGCTGAAATGTTAATGAATCCAAATAAAAATAAAGTATCATCACCAAAGGCTGATATTGGATTAAGTGATTTAAATGAATTAAATAATATAAACTTAGATGAGCCGTCCAAACCAAAAGAAAAAAGACCATCTTTTACTGATATTACTAGTAATATATTTTCGAGTTCACAACCTGATTCTACTCCAATTAATTTAGAAATTAATGAACCTGTTAATATTAATTCTACGCCACTAAAAAAAGCCACTGCTCCAACAAAAATTGAGACAGACGACGGATTCAAAACATTTAATGAAATACCAGTTACTCCAAGTGCTCCACCGCCGACTCCCACTTTATCACCCGAGGAAAAGTTAAGAGAAAAATTAAAAATTTTAAGAAAATTAGAAGAATTAGAAAAAAAAGGCATACAATTAACTAAAAAATATTCAATGGAGTCACCTTTAGCTGAAATGAAGGGAGAATATGAAATGATAAAAAATGAAAGAGAAAAGAAAAATAGTATAAAATTTCAGGGAAAAATGTTATTAGCATTCTGTAGTGGTTTAGAATTTTTAAATGGAAGATTTGACCCTTTTGATATAAAATTAGATGGATGGAGTGAGGCTGTTAATGAAAATATTGATGAATATGATGAAGTTTTTGGTGAATTACATGAAAAATACGGAGGAAAAGCAAAGATGGCCCCCGAATTGAAATTATTATTCATGCTTGGTGGTAGTGCAGCTATGTTACACATGACAAATACCATGTTTAAATCAGCAATGCCTGGAATGGACGATATTATGAGGCAAAATCCAGAATTAATGCAACAATTCCAAAGTGCTGCGATGAATTCTATGAATCAAAGTAATCCTGGATTTGGACAATTTATGGGTGGTGTTATGGGAGGACCTGAACCTGGCCCAATGATGCCTCCAAGAGGTTCACCCCCTGCACCCCCAATGGAAATGAGACAAAAACCCCCTAGAATGCGAAAATCAAATCCCAGACCCGATGTAGCCGCTAGTCGAAGAGGTGATTTCAATGATGCTGTAGATATAAAAGATTCTTTTGGAAGAACTAATAGACCAGAAATGAAGGGACCAAGTGACCTAAATGATATTTTATCTGGACTTAAAACAAAAAAAATTAACATCTCACAAAAAGATACAAGTAGTGTCGTAAGTGTCAATGAATTAAATGACATGAAAAATGACCTTGATAAACCTAAAAAGTCTAGAAGAAAACCTAAATCTGAAAGAAACACAGTTAGTTTGAATTTTAGTTAATAAAAATAATTTATAATATTATATGGTGTTAGGTATTATTTTATATGAAAGTGTAGATTTAGCCTACAATGTTGTAAAACTTAGTTATAATGGAGTTACTGGAGTTTATAATTGGTGGTATCAAGTAGAAGAAAAAGAAAAAGAAAAACAACACCAAGAAACTGCTGAATTAATAAAGGAAATAAAAAATTTAAATAATAGAATAAAAGAATTAGAAGATACTTTACCAACAAAATAAATTAATATTAATTTAATAATAATTACTATTAATTACATCTTTTTCTACTTTTTTTATGCCTAATTTTCTTTTTTCTACGAGTTTTTCTTCGTCCTCCCACTCTTATAACCCTTCCTGTTTTTCGTTTTCTTCTAGCTTGTATACGTGACTTTAATGTTCCTGTTTTTCCTTTTCTTCTAGCTTCTATACGTAACTTTAATCCAGAATCTAATTTCTTTACATCCGAATAATCTCTTTCCTTATTATCAGATTTTTTTTCGGCTTTTTTTAAACTGGGTGTCCCCGAAAATGCACTCGTTACTTCACCCATATAGTTAGGACAATTATCTGAACCATTCATTATAAATTCCTTTATTCTATTACCAAATTTACCTAATCCTGTTTCTCCTTCTTTATCAGGTATTGCCAATTTTAATTTCAAATCTAGTGTTACGTGTAAATCAAAAACCAATGTTCTAGAATTTTTATTAAACAACCCCAATTCCTTAAATTTAAATTTGTTACCATTTTGAGGTACTATTTCTACAGAAGAAATATAATATAATTGTTTACTCGAAGGTTTCATTTTATCGTTTAAATTTTTAACTCTAGCTTCATCTGCTGTTTCATATATGTATTCTGAACCTTTTACAAATGTAGGTATAAATTGCAGATTAACATCTTTACCCGCACCTGTTGGTTTTAATCTATGATATACATCTGAATTAAATTCACGCAATATAGGAATATCATTCAGATAATCATTAGGTGTAGGAACATTACCACCATCTACTTGATGTGGTATTATAATTACTATATTTATATTATCATCACCTAAATTAATTGGGACACTAATTGAATCCCCAGGGTTAGAATTAACTGGCATTAAAAATGATAAAGTAAAACCTTCTCCTACTTTTTTTACTTTTGGTCTATTTTCTTTTTTACCTAAAAGAAATCCAACCCTAACCATTTTAGTAACTTCTTTATTTAAATATTCTTTTTTATCGTCTGTTATTTTGTTAATATCAGGATATTTAGGGTCGTCATTTTCATCTTTTACAAAATTTGACCATAAATTTTTAGATGCTTTATCGTATTTTGACTTATTTTGTTTATCTCTTCTAGCCTTGTAATAATCGTTGATAGTTTTATAATTTATAAATGATTCAGCACAAATAAAAGATTCTATGTCTGTGTTAGCTTTTTTTAATTGAATACTACCATCCGTATTATGTTGTTTTACTTCTAATTTTTTTTTTATAATTTTATTGTCTGTTCCTACTTTTGGATTTATAAATTCCAAATCATAAGATAATTTTTTACCTACCTCCGCCATTTCACTACCTTTATTTGTAGTTCTAGTAACCCTAGCTACTCCACCATAATTAATATCTCTTGGATTTGGTGTATATTCAACTAAATCGCCAGGATTAATTCTTTTATTTAATTTAACTATCTCTTCATTAAAGTTTAAATTTGTTATTGGGTATGTTTCATTACCTGTTAACTTTTTGCACCTATAAGAATATGTTATTCTATATAATATATTTTGACCTGGACATTCTTGTGGTCTAGGATATTTTTCTTGTAATTTTGGTTTATTTATAACAATATTTAACATACTATTATAAATTGGAGAGAAATTTATACTGTAATCTTAAAATTATTTAAATTTCTTAATTGCTCTTGTCTTTTATATTTTTTTTTTGCTTTTTCTAGTATTTCTATAGCTTCCTTAATTTCTTTTTCAGTTACATTACCGTCTTCATCTAAATCCAATAAATGTTCATATCTTCTATATTTCTGTGGAATTATACAAAATTTACTTTCTTCATTAAATAAATAATCAGTTAATACCTTAAATACTGCTGTTAGTCCTAAAGCTGTAACTATATCTTTGGTACCCATCCAAGATATTGCAAAGATTAACATTTGACGACCAACAGTATTTCTTAAATAGGCTTCCTGATTTTTACTTAATTTAATTGTAATATATTTTGAACTAATATTTAATAATACCATAACCATACCTGCAAAAAATTTACTATTATTTAAAGTTTTTAAATATTTTAACAAAACGTTTAACATTATATTTAATATTTAGTAAGAAATAAATTTACGCTTAATATTTCTAACACCACGTCTCAAATTTATTTTAGCAGGAAGTCTTCTTATCATACCCTCTAATTTAATATTTACTCCTCTTTTGATTTTTTTATATTTTTTTTCCATATTTAAAAAAGGTTCTTTTTTATAGTAATCAAATATCATGAAAAATGTAGGTATCAATATCAGTAAAAATAATTTACTACTATTTGGGGTCATATATATATATATATATCAAAAATATTTAATGGGTTGAATATAAACTAGCTTCTTCACTTTGTATTTTTATTTTTCTATCAATATCAACCTGACAGGGCGAATTAAATGTTTGAGGTTTCCATGATTGTATTTTAGGAACAAACTCTTCTTTTTTATTATTATCACAAAAATTTTCTTTAGTATCTAATAAAACAACTAAAATTAAAGCAGATATTATACCACTAGTAACACCGTATGTTTTGAATATGTAAATTTTCAAAATAATTAAGACTAAAAGATACATTTTATTATTACTCAATTCCTGTAAATAAACTGGTTTTTTGTATAATAATACAACCAATATTGCAAGTAATCCAAGTTCAACATAATTGTTCATATATAAAATTACTATATATTTTATTCAGTTTATTAATATAAAATTATAATCTAATTTTTTTATAAGATGGCATCAACTCTTTCGTTTTCAGAATTAAATAAAGTTGAAAATTTTACAACAAATAAACCAAAAAAAAATAAAACAATTAAAAAAAGAAGTAAAAAAGTTACAGATTTCCTAAACAGTATGAATGATGAAGAATCCGAAGAAGATTCTGGTTTAGCAAATTTTGAACCATTACCCCCTGGAACTTTAACAAAACAACCTATAGATAAACAAGAAGAACAGATAGACAATGCAGTTGGTCCAGAGGGATTTTCTAAATTAGACGTTAATCAAGCTAAAAATAGTAATTATCAAAATTATTATAATAATTATGTTCCTTATTATTCACAACCATCCAACAATGCTAATCTTCACGGTTCAAAAGACGAATTAATGAAAAAGTTGAACTATATGATTCATCTTTTAGAAGAAAATAAAGACGAGAAAACTCAAAATGTTACTGAAGAACTTGTTTTATATATGTTTTTAGGCGTTTTTACAATTTTTGTAGTTGATTCTTTTGCTCGTGCGGGTAAATATACGCGTTAATATTATTTAGCATTTTTAATAATATTAACTTAAATAACAATATCGTCGGGGTGTTTTTCCTCTATTTCATTTTCTTTATTTTTACAACAACATCTACATTTACAACATCCTATTGGTTTGAAAATATATTGATAACTTTTATAATGAAGAGTATAATTTAAAATTAAACTCAGAATTAATATATTCAATACAAATGAACAAATACTCGATATTGATATAACAAATATAGAATATGAATATGTATTAACAGATAAATTATAAATGATTAATATTGATAAAATCGTATTATTTAAATATCGTGACGTAAAATGGTATCTAATATTCAACTTTTTTTCAATTAATATTCCTCCTGTTGATTGTCTATAAACCAGACTTAAAAAATAATCTGAGAACACAGCTAAATTTTTTAGTCTATCAATAAATTTAAAAAGTAATACAGTAAATACTAACTGAATATGATTTTTAAAAGCATCATCATCATCTACATCATCTTCGTCATGATAATCACATATACCAAAAATACTGCCATTTAAAACCATCTCACAAAAACGAAATAAAATTAGTAACAGTAAATCAGCAAGTAAAAACCATATAATTAAATAACCATCATATATATTTCCTATACAGGCTAATAATCCCACACGCGATAAAACTTCTGTTAATCTATAAAAAGTTAGTAATATAACATATCTACTATTTGATTTTATTTTTTTTTCACTAATATCAAACGGTATAGAGTAATCAATCGTTCTTTTAGGATTTTCAATAAAAATTCTTGCTCTTAATTCATTAAATATATAAGTTTCATTTGAAACTAAACTCATAACCAAGTTTAAAATAGATAATGTTATAGATAAATAATAAATTGTTACTTGGTTGTATGTATAGTTTGATATATTTTTTAATATAATAAAAAGTTGAAATAATGATTCTGGAGCACTTTCAAGTAATGATTCTGTCATTCTTGATTCAACAAAATATTCGGTTTTCTTTCCTTTTTTTAAATTATCATAAGTTGCAGATAAAAAATCACCCTGAAGTATCACAAATATAAAAGTATGTTTTAAAAGATATAAAAAGCATGAACAATCACGACCTCTTCGTAATTTTCCTAATGACCTTATAAAGTTAGCAATTACTGGAAGTAATATAATCATTAAACATAATGAGAAATACTCTGATTTTGTTTGATTTAAATCAACTAATACTGCTATGTCACTTCCTATATCAAAAAAATAGAAACCTACAGTAAAAATAGTTTGTAATACAAATATCATATAATATGTTAAATAAAAACGACCACACCTTAATATTGCGTGTCCTGGTACAGGGAAACATTTAATTACACAACAACATTTACACATCTTATTTTAAATTAATAATTACACTTTATATTAATTTAAAATAAACACATCGTTACTTAAAAATGGTCTATAACCAAAATTATAAAAGTAATATGCTGCTTTCAATATATCCATAGATTGATATCTCTCCAAAATTTTCTTTAAAATAATATTATTATTTGATGTATTTTCAATAAATAGTCTTTGAAAGGGTAATATTTCATTTATAAGAGTTATTGAACACATAAATCCTAATACAAAAACACTTTCATCAGTTTCCTTGAAACTAGTAATAAATTCCATACTTTTATTACCATTATAGGTGGTATACGAATTATGAAATATAAAACAATCATATGGTTCATTATCTATTAAAGTTACGGTTATAAATATTTGTTTATCTTTGACTAATAATTTTATATGATTTAAATTAGGAATAATTATACATTTAAATTTTGAATGCATTAATCTTTCATACACATATACAAAATAATGAAAACTTTGATTGGTTATTAAAATAGTTTTTATATTGGGTTGGTCAAATTTAACTAACTTATCCCAATAATATATATCAAATAAATAATTATTATAGGTTGTTAATGGTACAATAGCTGTTGTTGCACCTTCTCTTTTAAATAAAAAAACAACTGTATCATCACTATTTCTTGAATTAACATAATGAGTATAAATTATTTTTGGAGCTAATCCTTTTTTTCTATATTTTTTATGTACACACAAAAAATCAACATACTGCAATGTCAATTTATTATTATTTATGTAACAATCCAACGGTCTTGTACTCATTGTTCCCAATAATTTTTTCCTATTTGTTTTTGAATACATCATAGATATATATGCATTTTTATTATGGGATTTAAAATAATTTAGGACACCTTTTTGGGGTGGAGAATATTTTTCTTTTTTATGGGGCATATAATGTTTTTTTATAAAAGTAGCAAATAGTGCTTTTTTTAAAGTAGGTGTATTTAAATATGTGTTAAAAAAAATTTTATTATCGTAAAATTTATTTTTTTTAGGTTTATCATGTTGAATAATTCCTGGTGGAAAAAGCCAATATCTTAAATTATGAAAATGAAACACAGGCTGTTTTGACCAAAACGGGAATTTTAATTTATATATTACAATTAATAATATAATTATACTTGTAATAATAATCAAATACATATTTACTTAAAATAAATAAATATTATGCTTTAGACGAAATATTTTATAAATATATGTTATAATGTGGAAAAAAAGACGAGCCGTATATTCAGACCAAGGGTCATACAGAAATCATTCAAAACCATCTTTACTTTGGAATACTATTGACAAAAATACAAAATTAGGAGGAGCTTCTCCCAAAGAACACGGTCACGTAACAGGACTTAAATTTGAAGTGCATCAAGACAATCAGACATATAATTTAGTAGCCGGGGCTCAAGATACAATATGGGTTTCAGATCCATCAAATATAAACCTTACAGATACTGTAAATCCTGCATCAGATGATATTCGTAATGACTTAGCTACTGCTAATGCGGATAAGTCAACAGTATCTCCTGGTTCTCAAGGTTTAGTATTTTCCACACGATGTAAAGTTACCTTCCAGACCTCTTCTAATAGCGTCAAAGGAACTAATCTTAATATGCAATATAATATTGAAAATGGGGGTTCTGGATATAAAGTAGGAGATTTTATAATAGTTACATTGGAAAAACTAGGTGGAACAGGTGGGGTGAGTAATCTTGTAAAAATAACAGTTACTTCAGTAGTTTAAGTATAATAATTTAATTTAAAAATTTAACATATTATACAACAGTTTAACTCTTTTTTTATTTCAGAAATTATCTCTCCATCATCATTTTCATAAAAATAAAAAAAATGTCTATACAGTCCACAATGAGATAGTCAGTGAAAGCTTTGAGGTAGAGTCACATAAAGCTTCCTTGTTCTTTTATTTGCCAATCTCTCAACATCACCTATATGGGGAGTATATTGCGATGGGAAAATATCTAAAAAGGCATCTATATATAATTTTTCTTTTCTTTCAGGAACTGCAAGCATAAACAATTCTTGTCTACCTTCTGCTTGTCTTTCTACTAAACCAAAAAAGTTAGCCTTTAGTTGAGTTTGAAAAGCTTCCTTTTCTTTTGACCATTTTTTATTGTATATTTCTTTTAAATCTCCAAAACTAGGTATACTTTTTTTACAATATTCGGTCAGTCCTTCATCTGTTTTTGTTAATAAAGGTCTCTGAAAATCGCTCATATTTTATTTATCAATATAATAAAAAAATAAAATATTAACGTAATTATTCTGGTTTGTAAAGTATATATAAATATTGGTATTGATATTGTGTAGAAACCATATCTATGTTACCTTTTAAAATAAATCCCATATTTTTAGCTAATCCCAATATGTGTTTCTGTGATTCCATATATAATTTATGTTTATGTTGTCTTACATTCCCACTAGCATCATCTTTAAATGTTTCCTGAAATTCTGCTAAATTATTTTGTTTATCTAAATCAAAATTAGCTTTATATTGAAAGTCTTTAAATTTAACTAATGAATTTGTTATTCTATTTTTAGAATGTTTTTGTGCACTAACAAGATGTAAGGGATCGGCTGCATTCAATATAGGGTCAAATTTATCTCTATTAACAAGATGTAAAATTAAATATCCTCCTGGCATCAACCAATTATAACAATTTTGTAAAAGAGTTTGTTTATCTTTTATATAGTAAATAGTAAAGTAAAAACAAGTGATACAACTTAAACTATTTGGTGAATAAGACATAGATTTCATAAAATCACCATTTTTAAAATTACATTTAGAGTATTTATCTTTAGCTCGTTTAATCATGTATTTAGATTTATCAATACCTTCTACATTATAACCTGCTTCATCTAATAATTTAACATGATGTCCATTACCACAACCAATATCTACAACTTTAACACCATTATTTGGTTTAATAAATCTAGATAATTCATTAATTTCAAATTTATTTTTTCTACTATCATATACTAAATCATCATAAATAGAGGAATAAAAATCATCATATATATCATCATTTGTTTTTGATATAAATTTTTCTCTCTGAGAAAATCCTTCTTTGTAAACAATATCTTTATTTACCATAATCAAAATTAATAATATAATACCTAATATTATTACTATTTTACTCCAATAATTTAATTTATTTATTTTTTTTACAACCTTTTGAAACATTTTGGGTATTTTTTTAACAATTTTTGGTATTTTTTTGGGGATATTTGATAAATTTTTCATCACTTATATGTATTATAGTTATTTTTTTTATGTAAAACTGTATATAAATGAATGAAAATGATATAACAGATAAAAGAACAATTAAAGAATTTAAGGGAATTACTTTTTCAAAATATAAAAAATCAGATGCAAAAAAGGAATTACTAAATAATTTAAATAATAGTAGAATAGAACCAAGTTGTTATTGGGCAGCTGAATATGTATGTGCAGGTCATTATGCTGATTTATGGGAAATATTAATATTATTTACAAGTAAATTTATACATGTAGGTAATCCAAAATTACCAATTTATTTAGAATTACGTATTGAAAATTTTAAACAAATCTTAAATAATGGATATCAGGAAAATATATTAAAAATGAGAAACAACACAAAAATAAGAAAATTATTTGGAGAGATAATTTGTGTTTTGTGTTTATCAAAAAAAAAACATACTTTTGACAATATAAAAGTAGAGAAGGATGATTTTAATATTACAAAAATAACATACAAGATGAAAGCTGAATCAACTCAATATGCTCAAAGAATATTCAAAAAAGAAGACCCTACTGAATTATTTATAGGAATAAATGAATTTTGTTGGAATATTCTTAAATCACAAAGAAATAATTCAACAGCATGTTATTGGTTGGAATGGATATTGGGTTTTGAAGATATATACAAAAAAGAACACAAAAAATATTTAGCGAGTAGAAGAAGTAATATGCCTGTCGAAGGTAATTATCAAAAAGATATTATTTGGATAATTTGGGAATGTTTATTATTTGAAGCTAATAATAGAAATAAAGGATTGCATAAAATAATGAAAGCTTTATTAAACATATTTTGTTTAAGATACAAACCAGGTGTAAGAAAAAGAAGAAAATATTTAATATATTTTGCTATTAGTTTACTAACAGAACCTTTAGACAATAAAATTCCCATAATTAACAATGAAACAAAAATAAACCAAATAACATCAAAAATAAATATAATCTATAAACAAATTAAAAAAAATGAAATTAAACCAGATACAGATTATTTATTTAATAATAGTATTACAAATAATAATTTAGAAAAAACAATTAATAAACTAGAAAAAATGAATGCGTTGGTAGGGATGGTTCCTAGAAATTAGTTTTTTTTCTTAATCTATTGTATAAGATGGTTAATTCAAAAAGAAAACAACAAGCATTAAATGGTGGATTTTCAGGTAGTGACGGCTCCCTTACAAGTAACAAGTATTTAGTGGGTACAAAACATATTAAATTAACAAAAGGTTCTTCATTAAATTGGGGTGGAAACAGTAAAATGGGTTCTGCACCAACTGTTGGTGTTTCACTCTTTGCTCTTAATTTATTTAGCAATTGTCCTGGATGCAAGAAAGGCGTAAACCCAAAGGTGCACAATAATGGAGCAGCCAGTGCTTAATTGAATTTTAATTTTATTAATAATTAATAATTAATAATAAAATATATATTTAGCAAAAAATAATGCGTAACTTTTTTTTTGATTTTATTTTTTCTCAGTATTAATTATAATGGCTCGTAGACAAACCCGACGCAAATCCTCAAGAGGTGGCAAACGCCGCACACACTCTCGCACACACAAACGCAAGCAGCGCCGCAAATCCCGCAAATCCCGCCGCTCTCGCCGCAGCCGCAGCCGTAGCCGCAGCCGCTAAGTGTTTATAAATAATAATCTTACATTTAACATTATTATTTATAATCTAAATTTATTAACTATGTAATTTGTTAATGTGTAAAGAATTCCTCCCCATATAGAATCTATTAATCCTATTTTAAAATTATATTTATTTAATAATGTATAATTAGTTAAATCAAAAATAGCATAACTTGTAAATCCTAATAGAAATGATTCTATTAATGTAAATTTCTTTTCTATTACAAAATAGTATATTTGAAAAATTACAACCAAATATGAAAGAATAAATCCCAATGGTTTAACATTTGACTTTTTATTTTGAATTTTAGTTAACATATCTAAAAAAATAGAACCAAAACCTAACATTTTTAAAACTATAAAATCTAAAATTAAAACAATTATTCCTACTAAAAATATTTTTCTAATATTCATTATAATATTAAAAAAGAAATTAAATTGTATTTATTCTTCCTCTTTTAGGAGTAAATTTTTTACTATCTGTTGAGTTATTACTAGTAAGTTCTA
>MDSZ01168820.1_pt1 | contig 21722 bp, 11 predicted proteins | sample 811201 | NCBI WGS metagenome assembly MDSZ01 (sample SAMN05326647, study PRJNA326480) | marine metagenome | isolation source: seawater | place: Indian Ocean: North | collected 2010 | reverse complement strand
GATGCATTTGCAACAGTCCCTTACCACACCAAGGGTGATGCATACTGGAAGGATGACTGGAGAAACTGCCACATCAAGGCAATTAATGATTCATTCATTCAGTGTGTTAGTATCTTCGCTGTTGGTTTCGCTGATCACTTCCTAATGGAAAGTGGTGGTGATATGAGTATCACCAACTCAAACTCTAACTTCGGTAATACATCATTACACGCAAAAGGATTTAAAGGATATTCATTCGCACAGGATAAGGGTGGTTACATTGATGCAATCATTCCACCAGAGAAATTAAATGATTCTGCTGCTAATCAAGATCAAGTAGATTACTATACATGGGATGTACAGGCATCTAGGAACTCTGCTTCACCTACTAAGTTGTACTATGCTGGTACTGGTGTTACAGATCCTAAGAACCGTCCTGCTGCAACTCTTAATGGATTTAGAATCGGTGCTAAGAGTAAGGAGAAGATCTTTGTTGAGTTGGATCCTTATGGTACTGGAACTGGTAAGACCACACCATCAGATTCAATCTATAATGCTACTCTAACACCATCTGGTTTTAGTTCATTCCCAACATCACTCCAGATTCTTAACCCTACTACAGTAGTTGTAGATAACAAGAATCAGGATGCTGCTAATAGAATTGAAGATAACAAAGACTTAATTGCAGAAGAAGCATACGGATATATTACTACTAAGTATCCTGCTCTTCTACAGAAAAATATTATTATCACCAAATGTCAGAGAGACATTGGATTAATTATTGATGCTATTGTATCTGACTTACGTCTTGGTGGTAACATTAATACTATTCAGGCTGCTGAAGCATACTTTAGTGCTGGTGAATTAAATTACATTGATAATGAGAAGTTTGAAACACTAGAGGGTTATGAATATGCTCGTGACCTTGCTATTGCTTCATTCCGTAACTGGGATTACCTACAATTAGGTTGTTCTGTATCTAATGGTTCTGCCTTAGTTACAGTTCCTTCTACTGTTGGTCTTGCTATTGGTATGAAGGTTGAGGAGTATACAACAGTTAATGCTAATAACACTACTGTTGATCCATCCTCACTTACCACAACAAATATTCCTACAGACACATATATCAGGAATATTGTTAATGCTACAACGATTGAACTTGGTGCTGTAGTTGCTGGCCAGAGGAGTTACCTATCAACGGGTACTACTAGAAATGCAACGGGTACTAATGCTAGTGCTAAGTTAGTATTTAAATTAGAGGATCAGAATGGTGATCGTAAGGGTATCTGGTCTTCTACTACAGGTACAGTAGATACTACTATCACAACTGATACAGTATATCCAGAGTGTGCTACAGCTTCTGCTGCTGTTGTTACTTACTTTGATAACATTAAGACAATTATCAACCAAGGTATTAACCCAGTTGGTGATCGTTTTGCTGATGCATATGACCTATTGATTGCTAACAAGAATTATATTGCTGACGTAGCAGTCAAGGATATGAAGATTCAATATCCTTCACATACTGTTCCAGGTGGTGATATAAACTGCTTTGATGATATTGTAGATGTTGTTGAAGCTGTTGCATATAACGTCAAGTTTGGTTCAAACAATAAAGTTTGGGATGCTGCTAATCTCTATGTTACAGGTGCTCACCTAGATGGAGAAGAGCAAGAGTCTATCTATGCATTCCGAATTGCAAAAGAAATTGCTAAGACTGTAGTTCAGAACGTATCATATACACCAAGAGCTGGTGTTACTACAACATATACTCAGGTATCTGATAGTAGTATTACTACAGATCCATCTCCTGTTGGTGGAGTATTTTGTGCTGATGTTGTTTCTTCAGTTGATGCTCTCTTCCAGTTGATTGAGTATGGTATTGATACTGCTGGTAGTCAGCAACAACAGTTAGGAACATTTACACCTTCTAATGCAGCATATAATCCTGCAACTGGTGATCTAACTCTTACTATGGCTGCTCATGGTTTGAGTGCTGCTAATAAGATTCAGATTGATACAGGTGCATTGAGATTCACTTGTGGTATGGATGCTAATGCATCTAACCATGATTATCCACGTGTAGGAGATCCAGCACATAAGAATAGTCTATTAAGTATTACTGATCTTACAACAGATTCAGTTAAGGTTAATGTTGGTGCTACACCTATCGTTGGATATAATGTTGCTGATGCTACATACACACCTACAACTGGTGTTCTTGAATTAGCAATTGGTAACCACACACTTAATAGTGGTACTAACTTAAAGATTGATAATAACTCACTTAACTTTAAGTGTGATATGGATCATTATGGTTCACTCCATAGTTATCCACGTCCTAGTGATCCTATATTCAATACTTCTGTTGAGATTACTGCTGTTGGATCATCTGATCATACACCAACTGGTGCTGTATACAACCCAACAACAGGTGAACTTACTTTAACTCTTGCTACTCACGGATTTAAAGCACGTACTACTAAGACTGCATCTGCTGCTACATATGATCCTACTACTGGTGAGATGGTTATTACCAGTAACAGTCATGGATTCTTAGTTGGTGATAGTATTATCATTGCAGATAATTCACTCACATTCACATGTGCTAAGGATAGTAATAATACTACTCACTCTTACCCACGTCCTACAGACCCTGCTTCAGGTGCTGCATTGGTTATTACTAAGAAGGATAACAATACATTCACTGTTAATGTAGGAACTTCTTCTGATATCTCAGCACACACCTTTGATTCTGCTGGTACTAATGGTATCATACTTGTTGGTGATAGAGTTCAACTTGTTGATAACTCATTAACATTTACTTGTGCTAAGGATGGTAATGCTACACAGCACAACTATCCACGTCCTACAGATGATGCTGCTGGTGAATGGTTAGAGATCATTGCTAAACCAAATGATGATGAGTTTACAATTAACATTGGTCAGTCTCCTGATACCTCTGCTCATACATTTGTAACTGCTGCTGCTAATGCTATCAAGAAACAGACAGGTACTATATCAGTTAATGTTGGTGCATCACCAGCAGTAACTCATGATGTAACTGCTGCTACTTACAATGCATTGACTGGTGACTTACAGATGACTATTGGTAGTCATACTTTAGCTCCAGAGAGAATCAAGACTCCTACAGGTGCTGCATATAATCCTACTACAGGTGTGATGACTATCACATGCTCTGGTCATGGATTCCTTGAAGGAGATAAGATTAAGATCGCTGACGAGGCATTTACATTTACATGTGCTCAAGATAGTAATGCTACTCAGCATAAGTATCCACGTTCTAGTGACCCAATTAGCGGTACTTACACTGAGATCTCTAACGTCACTAATGATACATTTGATGTTCAAGTATTAGCACAAGCACCATCCACTAACACAACTGCACACACATTCGTAAGTGCTGTTGCTAATAGTCTTACTAAGAAGGGTGAGTCAATTCAGATTGCTGCTAACTCACTGTCCTTCACATGTGCAATGGATGGTAACACAGCAACTAAGACATATCCACGTACAAGTGACCCATTCTATAACAGAGCAATTCCTATTAAGGCAGCCGATGCTAACACTATTACAGTTAACATAGGTCAGTCTCCTATAGTTGGTTTCGATGTTTCTGCTGCTTCATATAACCCAACTTCGGGTGATATGGAACTTACCATTGGTGACCACACACTTGATGTTGGTGATGGTATTAGACTTGCTGAAGAGTCATTGATCTTTACTTGTGATGAAGATAGTCATGGTACTCAACACAAGTATCCTCGTGCTTCTGACCCTGTAGCAAATACTTCTACACCTATCACTGCTGTTGGAACTACTTCTCACACAGTCACAGCTGCTCAGTATAATCCAACTACAGGTATTATGACCTTGACTATTACAGGTCATAACTTTGCTAATGGTAATAGAATTAAGATTGCTGATGATTCATTAACATTTACATGTGATCTTGATGGTAACACTGCTGCTAAGACATATCCTAGATCTACTGACTATGCATCTGGTACATGGTTAGAGATTTCTAATGTACAGACAGATACATTTGATGTTCAGGTTCTTCCTGCTCAACCTTCAACTAACGTATCAGCACATACATTTACTTCTGCTACTGCTAGTGGAGTTCAGAGACAGACTGGTGTTGTAACTATTAATGTATTATCATCTGCACCTTCTACAAATACAACTGCCCACACATTTGTACCTGCAACTGATTTAACACCTACTAACGCTGCTTATAACCCTACTACAGGTGTTATGACTGTTACAGCAGCAGGTCATGGAATGAAGAATGATGACCATGTTAAGATTGCTGATGGTGCATTAACCTTCAGTTGTACTGAGGATAGTAATGCTTCTAACCATGCATATCCTCGTGCTACTGACCCTGCTAGTGGAGCATGGTTAAAGATATCTGGTGTTACTACAGATACATTTGATGTACAAGTATTAGATGTTATCCCTTCTACCAATACAACTGCACATACATTTGTAAGTGGTGTTGCTAACAGCATCAAGAGATCTGTTGTTAACACTGGTGGTGATTATGCTCACACATTTGTATCTGCTACATCTGGTGCTGTTATCTCTGGTGGTACTTACAACCATCTATTTGATAGTGCTAAGTCATTTGCAATCAAGACAGGTGGTAACTACCCACATACATTTGTAACTGCTACTGCTGATTGTGTTACAGCATTCTCTACCAACGCTGGTCAGTTTGCTGCTACAACTAAGTCATCTCCATCACAGAATGTAGTTGCACGTGCTAACCCATCAGTATCTTCTGATCAGTTTGCTCAACGTGGTACTCTATTCACTGTTGATGCAGGTGGTACTAACCCTCATAAGTTTGAGACTGGAACACCAGTAAGACTTGTTGCTCGTGCTAAGGCAGGTGCTGTTGGTTTAGATGAGAGAGATGTTCGTCTACCACAAGGTTTCCAACCTAACAGAACTTACTTTGTAATTGCTCCAGGTCGTAACACTCAACCATTTAATTACAATGATGCTAATGTTTATAACGGCATCTTTGATGGTAGAGATCAGACTAAACTGATGCTTGCTAACACCAAGGAAAATGCTGCTGCTGGTATCTACATCTACTCATCTGAAACAGAATCACTTGCTGATGATGTAGAGATTCTTATTCAGCAGTATGTTCTTGATAGTGCTTATGATCTACATGAGTATCGTTGTACTTTTGATGGAACAAGTGGTACTATCCTTAAGACAGACGTTGCACATATATTTGATAAACCAAGCAGTAGTTTCAATGCTGATGAAATCCAAAGGGTATTCTTCAGAACTGCTGGATCTGATGGTAATGTAGGTACTCTACCTACTGTTGCTGGTGGTGGTGGAGCACAGGTTTCACCAACTGTAGAATACTATGTAAGATATGAGTCAGAAGATACCTTTAAGATCTTTGAGACTGCACAGAATGCTATCCTTGGATCACCAGAGGTACAGTTAGACAACAACCCAACACAATTCTGGTATGTCTTCGCTAACAAGCGTACATCACCAATGAGATTTGACCCAACGTTTGTTGATACTAGTGCTTCAAGACAACCTGCAATACCTGATGGTTTGTGGTACTTGAACCTTAAGGATGAGTCTACTAATGATGATAACATTATTGGTAGGTTATTACAGACAGACTATGATGCTGCTTCAGGTCAGACACAGACTACAGATTCCTACTACACTCGTCTGAAGGATGAGCGTAAGGCAAATGATCGTATCTATCGTTTACGTTATGTACAACCAAAAACATATCCTGGTTCCTTAAGGAAGCCAAACAATGGATTTGTTATGAAGGTTCGTACAGATGATAAGCGTAACCTTCTACCACAGAATATTACTCTAGAACCTGTTGGTGGTTCACCTACTAAGGCAGAGTTCCGTAACCCACAGACACAGAATGCTGCTGAAGTTCTAGGTATGACTAAGGTTGCATTTGATTCAGCAGTACAGTCAGGTAGTATTCAAGAGAAGTACATCTACGATCCAGATAACAATCCTTGCGTAGTTAATACTGACAACTTCATGAGGTTCAGTATTCGTTCTGCTAGAGAGGTAACAGTTGGAGCTCAGAATCTTCTACAGGTAACAGCATTTGACCATCAAGTTGATGATACTAATGCACCTTCACTTAAGAATACAGTATTCCATACTGTAGAGATAACTGCACCACAAGCAGGTGCTTTCTCTACAAGTAAGACAAGTTCTACACCAAGTAACATTGTACAGTGGACTGGTGGTAGCAGTGGTTTCGGTTACATCCATGCATACTTTGCATCAGGAACTAAGCATTATATTATCCTTAAGGATGTAAGTGCTAGACCAACATATGATGTCCTAACAAATACAAGATTCCAACAGGGTGCTGTCTATGCTGATCAAGTATCAGATGTTAACAATGGTAGAGATAGTAAGTCTAATAATCTCTACGTTGTTGGTGGTGCTAACGTCTTTACGTTAACACCTGGCGACACAATGAATGACTCTATTGGTAACAGTTATAAGATTGTTTCAGTAGATGATGTACCTCAGATTGAAGATACATTCTACATCTTTGATAGTGAAACAATTCAGGATCGTGTTGCTGACCAGCAAGATGGTATCTACTATCTAACTGCTGTACGTGGTAACGTATCACCTCTACCTCGTGGTGCTGGTGTTGGACAGAACTTCCAGAACTTTAAGTTCTCTCAACCTATCTCCTCACTATATCCATTAGATTATAAGAATGATCCTACATGGTATCAGGTAGTTGATAACAATGGTACTAAGGATAGTTTAATCACTGACCCACCTGCTTCTAGCAGTTTCGCAGACAACTATACACATGGTCTTGTCTGGGTTAATGATGCGAAGCGTTCTATGACCAAGGAATCAGTCACAGATCTTACTGAGACTGCATACTTTAAAGACTACAGCTACAGTGGATCTAATGAACTGAAAGCACAGAGTGGTAATGCTACTTCTGGTTCAGAGCAAAGAAAGATTGCTATTGCTGGTGATGCTCCTTCTATCCATGATCAGAAGGTATACATTGAACTTAGACGACCATCTATTGCTAGATCTGGTAACCATACGTTTGAATACCTTGGTTTTGGTCCAGGTAACTACTCAACTGGTCTTCCTGTACGTCAAGAAGTTATACTATCTGAATTCCAAGATTACTATGCACAGGCTAAGAGAGAAGATGGTGGTATTGTATTCTACACAGGTCTAAACTCTAATGGTGACCTATACATTGGTAACCGTAAGATTGATGCTATCACTGGTGAAGAAACATTCCTAGAGAAAGCACAACTTACATCATCTGTTGATGATACTGATACTATTAGTACACTCGTAACATCATTCGATACTCCTGTTACATTTAAGGATAAGATTACTGTTGAGGGTGTTAGTTACTTCAATAATAGAGTAATTATCAGTACTCAACCACCAACTGAGTCTCCTGCTCTTACTATTCTTTCTAATCCAAGAACTGATGGTGGTGCAGAAGATGTAACACTTACACGTGGATCTTGGGCTGACCGAAATAACGGTGACATTTGGATCAGTAGGAATAAAATTTCCTCGGCTGTTTACCACATAAAAGGTCGTGGTACAACTATCTTCCCAGGACAAGAATATAGCATACGCACAAACTTCTCTTACACAGAGAATGTTCCAAGTAACAGAACTCCTGACCAATCAGCAACATTTAATGCTAATCAGGTAGTTAAATACTACGTTTCTTCTAACACTGATGCTAACCCACAGGCAGGTGATATCCTCTATAAGGGTGGATCTATTGAGAAGAGTGGTTCAATTGGTTGGATCTATGCTAACTACTACACCATTATTCCAGAAGCAAGCATCCTAGATGTTGTAACTAATGGTACATCTACAGTTAAGATTAACTGGTCTGGTGTTCTTACTAACGATGATACTGGAATTGAGATGGTTGTCGGTAAGACAATCCGTATTCAAGGATTCAGTAACCCACAGATAAATGGTAAGTGGGTAGTTACTAAGGCAGATCAGTCTGGATCTGATGATGGATACATTGAGTTTGTAGTTGCTAATACTATTACATCAGCAACATACAACTGGACTCCAGGTTCAGAACCAACTGCAACTCTTGAGCGTTCTGATGAGAACTGGAAGGAGACAGGTATTATTGGTTCTGAAGCAATTAGAACTAATACTGAAGCAATTGGTCAGTACAAGGTTGGTATTAACACCATCGCACGTACACCACATAACTCACATGAGTATGGTTTCGTAACATACATTTCTTCTGGTACTACTTACGATCAGCAAGAACCAAGAGCAAACTTAGATGTTGTTGGTAACGCATTTATCAGTGGTAAGGCAATTAATAGTTACCTCACTGATCCAACATTATCCAAGACTGAGACTAATTTACATGAAGCATTCTTAGTTGGTGGTTCATCTGATAGTCCATCAAGTGCTGCTACCCTAAGAGTTTCTACACAAGAGACAAGAGTTGGTATTAACACTAATAGAAGTGAGTTGGGTGATACCTTAACTGTTAAGGGAACACTTAGATTACTTGGTGCTGGTGCTAATGCAGATATTGATGGTGATCTGAATGTTGATGGTGGAGACATCACAACAAATACAGCATCATTCAATCTCCTTAACTCCAATGCTACAACACTTGCTGTTGGTGGTGATGTAGAGAATGCATTCTTGTTTAACACTACTGCTAATGCTCAACAGATTGAGATTGGTACTAATGTAACACAGGCAGCTGCTCTACGTATACACACAAGCACAACTGATTCAACAATTAATATTGGTACAGTTGCTGATACTACTACTAACAAGTCAGTAATCACAATTGGTGGTGCATTTAGTAATACTGCTAACTCCACACTAACAGTTAAGAATGCTCAGACCATTCTTGATGGTGACCTAGAGGTCAATGGTGGAGATCTACAGTCTAATGCTTCTACTATTAACCTATTCACCAGAGCTGGTGCTGGTTCTGTTGTTAATTTTGCAACTAGAGCATCACAATTCCTAATTGGTGGTGTTGCTGGTACTACAGAGATTAGAAACTCTCTGAAAGTTAATGGTGATACAGACATGTATGGTGATATCACTATGCATGGTGGTTCTAACAGTGGTACTGTAACAGTTAACAGAGCAAGGTTAAACACTTCTGCTGTAGCACATAACGCTGGTAGTCTTAATGATCTTAACGTTGATTTCTACAAGTATGTTAGTGATATTGACGGTGCTCAGATCATTACTAGTGTTAATGGTGCTGATGGTACATTATCTGTAGCAGACAACTACTTCTTAGATGGTAACCAAGTTAGGTTCACTGATACTAGTGGTCTTTCCAACAATATTAATACATCTACAACCTACTATGTTGTTAACAGCAATAAAGCTGCTGGTACATTTAGAGTTTCAACTGATGAGAATCCAGCAAATGCTATTGTTGTTTCTGGTACACCTGGTACATCAACAGGTGTAACACTACAGAACCACACAGTTGATACTGGTTCTGGTACAACAGATTGGACAGGTAACTCTGCTGATGCAGACTACACTAAACTACCAATCAATAACATTGAAGGTATTAAGATCGGTGATATCCTTATCATAGGAACAGAATTGGTTGAGGTTGTCTCTCCAGGTCCAGATATTAATACAAGGTTGGTTGAAGTTGCTAGGGGTGTAGATTGCACAACTGTTACAGCACACGCAGACAACGAGGTTATCTGGAAACTTGAGAAGTCTGGTGGTGCTACCTATCTAACTGGTAGAGTACCTGTTAACTCAACAACTCCAACAATCAGTACTGTTAATGATGTAACTGATACACTTGAAGTTCCTATTAATGAACTAGCATCTGGTGATGCAGTACAGTTCTCTAATGCTGGTGGTATTGTTGGTGTAGAACTAGCACCAGTAACATACTTCGTTGTTAACTCTGTTAATGATAGTGGTCAGAATGTAACTAGGTTCCAGTTATCACTTGATCCTGATGGTACTGCAATCGCAGTTAGTGGTACTCCTGCTGGTTCTGTATTGAACTTCAGTAGTACTCTACTATCACTTGCTGAGTTTGGTGGTCAGTTCTCAATCAATGATTATCTAAGACTAAGTGCATCTTCTACATGCCCATCTGGTGAATTTGTACAGATCACAGCAGTTAATGATACTAATGCTGAGAAGTTTAGAGTACATAATGGTGCTAACCAAGATCGTTTCGTAATTGACTCTGTATATGGTGGAGTTAGTTCTACTATCCTTAGCACACAGAAGTATGATATCAATCTCACCAGTGATGCTGATACAAATTCAACAGACAACCAGTTCAGAATCCTCAATGGTCAACCAATACCAGCTACAAGACTAACCGTTGATAGTGATGGTAAGTTCACAGTTGTTGGTAACGGTACTGTAACTAATCCTAAGGCAATCATCAATAAGGATGGTCAAACATGGTTAGCAGGTAACCTCAGAGTTAATAATGATGGTAATGCTGGATCTAATGATGATGCTAAGTCTGCATTCTATGTTAATGCAGTTACAGGTGATGTTGAAGCATCTGGTCATTTACAAATAGATGATGACTTTACCATCTTTAGTGGAACATCTGGTGTACAGTTCCCAACTAACGACAATGGTAGATTCCATGTAGATGCACAGACTGGTGATACAAGAATTGGTCTTGCTCCAGGAACTACTGGTGCAGCACTTGGTGATGGAGACTTAACAGTCAATGGTGGTCATGTTAACATTGTTAGCACAGACACCGCTACACCATCTACAACAGATTATGCACTTAATATAACTAATATTGGTGTAAGTTCTAACCGTAGTTTCCAAGTACGTCAGGATGCTGCTATTAATGCATTCGGACAAGATAGGTTCTGGGGTAAGAATGGTGGACTCAAGTGGGAGTTCTTAAGTGCTGATGCTACTTGTGTAACAGGTAGAAATTATATGATCGCTATCACTGCTACCAGTGTATTCACACTACCAGCAGATGCAGAAACAGGTGATATGATTAGGTTCATCGAAGTCAGTGGATCACTAACATATAGTGCATCTCTAGTTGTACGTGCTCCAGCAGGGGTTGCGTTACAAGGAGACGCAACTGGTACTATGATTGCTAACGGCAATGGTGCAGGTGGTCCTTATGGTGGAGGTGAGTTGATTGTACAAACACGTAACGCAGGATTCGGTCTAGTATATGCAGGAACAACAGATGGAGCAGGTAACACAATACCGTCTACATATAGGGGATGGTGGCTCGTGGAGATTTAAGTCATGAGTAGTTACTACGAATCTAATAAAAAGATGAGAGGTGCTGGTATAGGGACTATTGTCCCTTGGACTGGCGATGGATCCACTATACCAGACGGATGGATGCAATGTAATGGACAGGTCTTAGATGGTGCAGATTATCCTGTACTAGCATCTGTCCTTGGTAACACATATGGTGGTAACCTTAACGGTAGAGCATATGATACTTATGTTAAAGCAGTAGATACATTTCAATTACCACAGTTGAATGGTAGAGTACTGACTGATTATGAACAAGCATATGTTAGTGAGACTGCATTACAAATGGGTCAGAACTATGCTAATGGTGCTGTTGGTGGTATAGTTATTATTTCTGGTGAAATTGATACTCTTAGAACACCAGCAACATATAATTTCACAGGATTAACCAGTGCTGGTGGTGGATCAGGATTAGATATTACAATTGACGTTGATGTAACAGGTAGAGCAGGTATTACTAAGATTGTAAGTCCTGGTCAAAGTTTTACTATCAATGATGAACTAACTATTCCTAAAGCATCATTACCATCAGGTCAGGATGATCTGGTACTTAAGATATCATGGACACTACCATCTGTTGCTTCTGTTATTACACCAACAGGTACTGGTAATGTTCAGTTGATTGATGGTGATGGTAGTGGTGTAACTCCTGCCACATCTGCTAATGCTGTTGCTGATATTAATTTTAATATTACAGACTCTAGTAATTTAGCAGGACAAATAAGAAATTTTAGTGTTAATCCACCTTCCTACTTCAAGACATTCTATACAATACCTAGGAAGTTAAGTAAGGATCACATGCCAGCACATAGACATGCTAATCCTTCTGGACTAGTACCTGGATATTCAACTGCTATCGATGATGGTGGACAGGTTGAGGCATTTCAATGTCCTGGTGCTCAACAGTGTTGTGAGAATAATCAAAAGGAAAAAGTAATTGTTGCTGGTGAAGGTGGTGATATTGATTACTTCAATGATGATGCATCACAACCAGGTGGTTATGGTTTGGTAACTAGATTCCAATCTGGTGTTACGTTAGTTGATACATCTATACCTAGACTAAGTGCAGTTAACTCTGTTGGTACTGCATATGATGCAACCAATGCTAAGTATGGTGCTCCTCAACCAGTATGGAGTGGTCCAATACCTAGACCTATTGGTGCAACTTATGATGGTAATGCTGGTAATTCATATACTAACCCTAAAATGTCTTCTACTGGTAATTTAACCAGTTATAAGAACTGGTATGGATATGAAAACCAAGCAAATGATGTTGCTGCTAACTTGTTTACTCCTGGTTCACCTCAGACATCTAAAACATTCCCAGTATGTTTGAATCATAATAGAGAAAAGCATCCTGATATCGATTCACATAGTCATTATACATTTGAAGTTACTATGAATGCTGGTTACTTACGACCACCAACTATTGTGCCTGTAAATGATATACAAGTTGATAGTACTGCATCTGGATCTCCTACTACAATCACTCCACAAAACCTACCATCTGCACTAAATATCAATGTGGATGTAAAGACTCCAGCACTTAGTATGTTGTATATTATCAGGGCATTCTAAATGAAGTTTTACCAAAAAGAAAAATCTAAATTAGGGACTGCACCTGGTACTATAATTAATTGGTCTGTACCTGTGATGGACAATGACCCTGACTCATCACAGAATGTTGAAAAATTACCAGCAGGTTATTTGAGGTGTGATGGATCAGTTTATAGTGCATCATTATATCCTGAGTTAGCAAGAATTTTAGGAGTTGGTGCTGGTTGTATTTACAAGAAGACAGATCAAACTCTATTAGACACACAGTTTCAAGTACCAGACTTAGGTTCTAAACATATTGAAGCAGCAACATCTGCTAACGTAGGACAGTATAGGAATATAGAGAAGACTGTAGGTGCTGGTGAGAATACTAATGTAGTTATGAAAGCTGGTGTTGGTGTTGAGATTACATCTAATGTTGGTAACAGTGCTACTATTGGATTCAATGGAGTATTTACTGTACCACAACAAACCTTTGCTCTTAATGGTAACATAGGTTGGACTATTCCAACTACATCTGAGACTGAGAGTGTTTCAGCATCTGCTATTGGTTCTCACGGTCACTTTGCTAATACATATAGGGTTGCTGTTAAAGATGATCCTGCTCACCCATCAAGATCTCAACCATCATATCTTGCTGTTGCTGATGCACCTATTGATGTTACTAACAGCGACTGTCAAGCAAGAGCACGAGAGTACTATCAGCAGAAAGGACCACCAAGTGGTGAAGGAAACTGTAACAACAACTGCGGTAACTTCAAACGATATTTCATGGGTTGGGGTCAATCTAGTGGTGCTACAACTACAGACACTGGTGCTCAATACCAGTCATTATGGCCAACCAATCTACAGATACAATCTAAGACTGCTTCCTCGTGGCCTAGTAATACTGCTATTAATGTTGGTTGGGGTAGACCATATGATACTCGTGTAGATGATACTACACTAGCATATCCTGCTGCTAGAAATATAGAAATATCATCAGAATCTCCACCAGGATCTGATACTACAGACTTTACTTCTCATAGTCATACACTAACTAGAGAGGTAGGTGAGACTTCTTACCAAGTTCAAACTGATGTGACTACAGTAAGACCAGATGGTCTTGAGGCAAGCGTTACTATTAGAACTAGTAGCGTTACTAAATTTGATGATGTTGTATCACCTTATGTTGTACTCGAATATTTAATTAAGTACTGATGCCAAGATTAGCACACTCATTTCACAACCATTACTCGGATCAGATTCATGATACTGGTGCTCCGATAGGATCTATCGTGGCTGTGTATGTTGATGAATATAGTTTGAACAATGGTTCTACTGTATCATCTAACTGTTCATACAATTATCCAGGATATCTTTACTGTGATGGTGCTAATTTAAATATAGCAGACTTCCCACTATTATATGAAGCGATAGGTAATAAGTATGGTGGGGCAGATCCTAATACAATTGATCTAAGAAACTATGGTGGTACGTTATCTGGTACGTTTAAGTTACCAGATTTAAGAATGAAGAGAATTAATGGACCTGGTGGAGTAGATGGACCTGGTAGTTTGACTCCTGATGATTCTTCTATGGAAGTAGGAGATATGGGTGGTGAGTGGTATATATCCAGAGCAAGACAGTTAAAAGAATATACTTTTGGTAGTGTAAGAATTACAGGATATAGTAATGTAGTTGGATTTGTTAGTGGTCAACTGACTGGTACTGCTAGTGTTACTATTGGTCCTTTAGAAGCAAAAGCATTAAATGGTCCACCACCACATAACCATTTGGTTTTGTGTAGTGAGAGAGACGAGAGACAATCTATGGATGCTGGTACACCAGCGACAGGAGATAATACTACAAACTATGATACTGGTGCAGGTCAAATTGTAGCATGGGCTCCTGAAGAAATGGGATACTCAGCAGAGCATACTCATTACCTATCAGAGTTTAGACCAACAAGAGGTAAGACTGAAGCTGAAGGTGCAATGTATTCATATGATATATCACCAACATATGCACATGAACAATCTGGTGGTACTAGCCAAGAAGCAATAGGTCAGTCATCATACACTACACCTGGATCATACTCATGGATATGTCCAGCTGGTGTTACTACAATTGATGTAGTATGTGTTGGTGGCGGTGGCGGTGGTGCTGGTGGTACAAAAGGAGGTGGAGGCGGTGGCCTTGCCTATAAGAATACGATATCAGTAACCGAAGGATCCTCATACCCTGTAGTCGTAGGAACTGGTGGTACCGGTGGTCAAGACAATGCGTCTGGTAATCATCCAGGTGGAGATAGTTATTTTATCAATCGTGCTACAGTCTGTGGTTATGGTGCTGGATCAGGTAATGACTCAAACAGTAGTGATTCAAGTGTAGGTGGTAGTTATAATGGAGACGGTGGTGGTAATGGTGGTTCATCTACATCTTATGGAGGTGGCGGTGGAGCTGGTGGATATTCTGGAAATGGTGGAGGAGGAGCATCACCTCATGATGCACCGACATTATCAGGAGGTGGTGGTGCTGGATCCAGTTCTAGTCTAGTTGGACATGGTGCTGGTGGAGGTGGTGTAGGTCTTAAAGGTAAAGGAAACGACGGTGTTGGTGGTCTACCATTTAACCAGACTGCTACCTATACACAAATGAATGGTGGTACTGCTGGATCTGCTGCTGCCCCAGCTACAGACGGTGAAGGTACAAATAATAATTCTGCATTTAAATCTGCTACACTAGAGACTGAGAACTGGTATAGAGTTACAGTAAATAATTCTGGTGGTACTGGAGGTGCTGTGTATAGCATATGGAGTACATTCATGCAACAGAATGCTATCTATCCTATAGTACCAGCAAATCCTGGTTCTGATACAGATCCTTATCTTGGTACTGTACAAACTGCTGGTTCTGTGTTAAATATAGGTTCTGGTGGTGGTTATCCAGCACAAATAGAGGTTGCAGCAGATAATGAAGGTACGTTAGAATGGGTTGCACCTGATGGTACTACATTGTTAGACACAACCTTTACTTCTACTAATTCAGGTACACCATCAACTGTACATTCACTAGGTACATTAGCAGAAGGTAAACATATTATCACATTTACCATTAAAAATAATAATAATGGTACTTCTAATAACAAATGGGATATAAACCCAGCTGGTATTGCGTGGGTAGTATGGGATATCACAGACAACACCACACCAGTTGCTAGATACAGCACTAATGATTGTACTGGAGGTAACTTTGCTTACGGTTCAGTCAATGGTGGTGATGGTGGTACAATTGGTGGAGGTGGTGGTGCATGTTTCTATGATGGTATAGTCACTGCTTATGGTGGTAATGGTGGAGGTGGAGGTGTTAGAATAATCTGGGGTTCCAACCGATCATTCCCATCCTCTGCTGCTGACCAAACTCCACAAGAGTATGGTGACGCTGGTACATCTGATGCTTATACTAATGCTTATGGTAAAAACAAGATAAATGAAAATGAACAGAATGATAGAGGTGAGACTGTCTCCTTTATTACTGAGAAAACCTTGTCTGTAACACCGTCTCAAGCAGGTATTACATTGAACGAAGGTACTATGACTATGACTGGTGCTGAACAATTAGAAGTTTCAGCAGGTATAGTTCCACGCACAGCAGTCCCTCTTGTGCTAAAATACTTTAGGGTTAAATATCTTATTAAGGCTTACTGATTAAATTATGGCGATAACGAGTAGTGGTGCATCTAACTATGTTGAGATGGTGAATCCGATTGTACCTGTTCATTTGATGGGTAATAAGGCAGAATTTGATGATTTTATCGCAATCTGGCCTAACTTTGTGCCTCAGGCATTTTGTAATGATATTATTGGATTTCACAATAGGTGGGAAGAACAGGCAGTAGAAAGAAATATGTCTGGTGATTTGCAGAAGATTAATATCTGTGATGGTGATGAGAACTCCATGGCTGGAGTAGCACAGTTTGGTAATAAAGGATTGGGTAGAAGAGACTATTCTATTATGTTAGATAATATGGATAGTCAATTGTCTGCTCGTATTAATCAGTATCTACAGACATGTATCAATCATTATTGTGCAGAGTATTCATCTTTAACTCAAATCCCTCTAACATCATTCGCAATTAAATGTCAGAAGACACCTGAAGGTGGTGGTTATCATGTTTGGCATCATGAAGATGGTTCATATGGTGAACATGCTAGATGTGCAGTGTGGATGATCTATCTTAATGAAGATTTTGAAGGTGGTGAGACTGAGTTCTTCTATCAAAAGAGAAGGATTAAACCAAGTACAGGTACAGTAGTGATCTGGCCAGCAGGTTATACACACTCTCACAAGGGTAATCTAGTTCTTAAAGGAACTAAATACATAGTAACAGGATGGTTCTATCAACAGCCAGTATAAAATGGAATTAAACAATAATACTTTAATCATACGTGGACCATCGAGACAAATTACTCGTGGCTCAGGTACAAGAACAATAACAGACGATCATTGGGATACTTATATTGCACCAGTATTATATCCTTTATGGAGTTCTGATCGTGATAAATTACAGTACTTTGAGTACAGTAATGGTGCATCTGAAACTTGGAAATGTGATAAGAGTATCTATGTTCGTAACCACACCACTGGACAGTATTATTGGAAGGATTATCTTTTTACTGAACCACCAATCGATAATGTACGTGAGTTTGTTCAGAAGGTTAGAGAAGCATATGATGCTGTTATCTCTATTGATCAATCAACTGTTGATGAGAAGTTTAAACGTATACTAGAGAAAGAAACTGGTATTACTCTCACTAGAGTTAAAGCATGGAGGAATTTCTTTCTTCATACATCTGATTGGACAATGCTTGAGGATGCACCAGTCACTGCTGAAGAGAAACAACAGTGGAAAGACTGGAGAGTTAAGATCAGGGCATTACCTGATGTATTCACAGATCCTGGTGTTAACGTAGTTACTACAGTTAAAGTACCAATTGATCCAAAGGTTTACAAAGAGCACTTTTTACCTTATAATGAGGGAGTAGCATACTTATCAACTGATGAACAGTATGTAAGTTTCCCACCTCACGGTACAGGTGCAGGAATGGAAGAAGCAATGCAACGATTTGTTATGCTTGCTATTCAATTCCACAGACCAGCACCATTATTCAATGGTCCTAATATATCACATATTACTGATCCTGTTGAAGCATTGGTTGCACGTATTGAACAAGAACAGAAACTACTAGACGAATTTAAAGCACAATCTAGTTAATTATGATACGAAGAATGAAGTGGTTGGATGATGTCGTTTGCGACCACATCCAAAATTTTTATGACTTTAATGAATTTGAGGATGGTAAAGCATCTGGTACTTCTGATCGTAAGATCAAACGTAACCAAGAGATGAAGGACAATGACGGCAAGTGCAGTCAGATGTTCATGGATAAGTTTTGGACATCAATATTTGCTAGAGCAATTTTAACACGTAGAACTACTGGTCCTATGTTTGTTAAATATAATGCTGATGAAGATGCAATGTATGATTTTCATAATGATGCACCATTGATGGGAGCACCAGGTAAATGGTCATTGAGAACAGATTATGTAATGATTACTGCTCTTAACGATGAGACTGAGTATGAAGGTGGTGATTTATGGATACGTGTAGGATCAGAATCATATTCATATAGATTAAAGAAGGGAGAAGCAATTTGGTTTGATCCAAACCATTGGCATTCTGTTAGACCAGTGACTAAGGGTGAACGTAGAGTATGTGTAATGTGGGTTGAAACCCTTGTTCAGAATGCATTTATTCGTGAACTACTCTATGATTATCAGGATTTGATGCACTATGCATTAAACTCATTAGATGAGAGTAAGTGGGAACCAGATATTAAACCAGATACATACTTTAATGCTATTAAATATAAATTGATGAGGGAGTATTCCTCTACATATAACTACGAACTACAACAACAATCATATGGATTACAAAGCACTACAGGAGACACTAAGTGACTATGCTAAAGCAAAGGGAACACCTTTTCTTTGGTATAATGGTAGTAAGCTAAGAGATCTTGAAGCAAAAGCTGATACAGATAAGATTAATACTATATGGACATGGTATGAAGCATTCTTACCTGATGAAGTATTAGCAAATTTAAAACTATCTACATTTGGTTCGTATCATTATAATGATGCAATTAATGCACAGTCAGTAGGTGAAGACTGGTTCCCTAAGTCTAGTCTATGCCCTGATGCTGACCATTACATTTATGCGTGTGTATTTAATGCTAATGGGACTCTTGCGTGGGAAAACGTGGGGTAGTATCAACTCCATCTGGTGCGTACTGAGTAACAATCCATGATTTACCTCTCTTATTATATCCATGATACTGGACTGCTACATCAAGAGCATCCTCAAGTTTAGTAGTAAAATATCCATGTGGTTCTAACCATTGAATATCACTGTCTTTCTCAGGTATGAGTTTAACCTCACCACCTGAGATTTTGTATTTTAGATTGTATTCAATACATTCAGGTTCCCAAGGTTTAGTCTTCCATACATTATACATGAGTGTAACTCTCTTCTCACCCTCAGGTAAGTATCCATAGTTATGTGGTACTCCATGAAAATATGGTAGTGACCAATTAATATGTTTACCCATCTTAGGTGATGACCAGAATGTCCATGCATTATCACCCATTATATAAAAGTGTTTCTTCATCCAGTCATGCATGTAGTCCAGTATTACAGTTGGTTGACCGTAGTCAGTTAAATATGTTATAGTAGAGAACGGAGCAGCACAATATTGGTCACCACGACGTGACTGACCAAGATCACCATCAACATGGAATATCCAACTGCTATCTAAACTATCATGTGATCTAATCCACCACTCAGCACCAATATAACTATGGAATACATTGTGTTGTCTTGCTGACTGGAATATAAAGTTTTCCAGTATATTTTGTGGGGGTCTATTAAAACCATACCACCATGTCTTTTGTTCTAACGGATCATGTGTTAATATGTTATCACACTCACGTCTTAATGCCTTAGCACTATCCAAATCTAAGTAAGAATTATATGATTCGATCATGACAACATTATTACATTCGATATTTCCTACAGTTATTTACCAACGTAAGTTTCCAGATTGGCAGCATTGGAGTGATGTGTTGTATCAAATGAAAGAATATCAATTTGATCCCAATGAAGCACAAGATGGTAGGTATCCCCTGACTGGTGAAACTAGAGATAAATGTATGCTACACCATGATAGCACATTAAATCCATTTTTTTCTGCATTATTAAATGAAGTCAAGGAGTGTTTACACGTAGCAAATATCAAGACTGATATGATTATACCATACATCATGAAGTCTTGGTTTACAATTAAAGATTTTGGTGATAGTATGACACCACATACTCATGCATCATCAGATATATCATTTGTATACTATGTGAATCCACCTGATAATTCAACTATCACATTTTATAGTGAGAATAATAATAATTGTTATGCTGGTGGTTTGTTTGATACTAAACCAGATCCAAACAGAAGTATTATTGGTGAACTAAATTATATTAATAGTGGTATATCATCTGTGAAAGTAGAAAGAGGTGATCTACTGGTATTTCCAAGTAGTCTTAAGCATGGAGTCAGTGGTGGCTCAGGCAAGGGAACTAACATTAGATCTATTGCTGGTGATATTAAATTACTACTTGACCCTAAGTATACTAATTTAGATACAGGTATGATTCACTTTGATCATTGGAGGACATTTGAATGAGACAATATCCTGTCCCTACACCAGTATTTGTATATCATATTGATAACTGGGAGGATAATAAGAAGAAGATACTGGCAATGATCGACCCCTTAAGGGGTAAGGAGAACATTGACACTGAAGTATACACTCAGATGAAGAAGCATCAACATGAGATACCACAGGCAGATGATAGGATCAGTAGAGATTTATGTGGTACTGAGTTTGATACTGATTTCTTCAGTGATAAGTTAACAAGTAATAAGAAAGTAAATCCATTACCATTATATGCTCATGATCTGATGCAGATCCTCAAACCATATATTAATGAGTTTAAGGAGGAGAGCACAATACATGAAGACTATCATATCATGGATTTGTGGTATGAGACCTGTATGAGAGATCAGTATCATGGACTCCATGATCATGGTCAGAAGGGAATCAGTGCAGTATTATATGTTGAGTTCCCTGATGGTTCTATACCCACTCAGTTCAGGGATGAGTATGATAACTCTAAATGGTATACTGCTGATGTGAAGGAGGGTGACCTTATACTATGGCCAGCATGGTGGAAGCATAGAGGAGGAGCAAACCCAACAGATGAGCGTAGGACTATTATAGGGTTCAACATGCATAGGAAGGGAGCACCTAAGAGTGCCTTGAAAGCAAGGGATGAGAGGGAGTACTATTATACTAGTCTCACGTGCCATTGCTAGAAGTGTCACACAGTCGGTTGCAGGGGGTCTGAACTGCTGTATAGTAAGGAAGTCGTTAAGGGAACAACCCCATGAACATTTTTGAAGCACTTGAAGCAGCACAGAATGGTAATCAGCTCCTTGCTGTTATCGAACAGTATCTGATTCAGGAGGCACGTTCAGTCTAGTATAGACAGTTCTCTTACTGTCCATAAGGTCTTGACACTCCCTTTAATCAGTGTTATTATATAAAAGTTGAGGGATATGTGGTTCCTACGCCCCAAACCTACTGACCGCCACGACTTAGAAGCGTGGACATGAGGTTGGTAGAAACCTATCACAGCACACATAAGACTGATGGTTGAAAGTGGTGGGGGT
>MDSZ01271516.1_pt1 | contig 21723 bp, 14 predicted proteins | sample 811201 | NCBI WGS metagenome assembly MDSZ01 (sample SAMN05326647, study PRJNA326480) | marine metagenome | isolation source: seawater | place: Indian Ocean: North | collected 2010 | reverse complement strand
TTGGTTGCAGTTACAGATTTAGATGATGAAATTGATGGATTATATGGAGATTTGAATATTAAATGGCCAGGATTGTCACTCACAACATTGGCTTTAGAATTTGAGAATGGAATAGCAATAGTTGATTTGCTCCCTCCTCAAGAAGAGTTAGAGAGTGGAGATGTAATTATTGAGGCTGTAATCACCGGGGCGAATGCAGCAATTAATACCTCACAATTGTCTATTCCCTTGACACTCACACCTCCTGAAATAATTTCAATCAGGTTTTGTAATGAAAATGGAGATGAGATAGAAGAGTTAATGTTTGGGACTCCTGCAATAGCTACAGTAGAAGTAGAATCCACTAGGCCACTGTCGGGAGTTACTGCAAGTATCAATCAATTTGGTTGGTCGGTTTCTTCTCCTGAAATTTCAGAACATTGCTTACCATCATTTTCATCCGAGAAGGTTTTTTCGTTTAGAGTTCAATTAGATTCTTCTTTTGTGCCCGGAAATGGTACATTACGTATTGTTGCAACAGATTTAGATTACTATTCATCATCAGAAAATTTAGAATTTAAATTTTTGAATACACCACCTGACTTAGTTTTAGAATATGAAACAAATAATACTGCAGGTGATGCATTTACTCTAGTAGTTGAGTATAGGAGTTACCTTGGTCCTGAATTTGCAACATGCTCGTTCATGCTTTTTGATATTGATCAAAACAATTCAATTATTGCTAATCAATCAGGAAGTGTAAGTGCAATTAGCGAGGTGGGAATATGGTCAACTAGCTGGCTGCTATCGAAAGAAATGAATGGAACTTATCCAATTGAAATTTCATGCATAAGCCGATTAGGTGGTATCAAAACTATCCAAGATAGCATAGAGGTATTACCATTTGATTGTTTAGAATGTAATGATTCAGAATCAAAAGTAAATAGCGAGAAAGAAATTTTCAATGATAGTATGTCTACTTTGATATTTGTTGTAATATTGATTGTAATATGTGGGATTGGAATAACATTACTACGCGCGCGCACGCGAGATGATAACCCAATAGTATCCTGGGAAACAGAAACCGTTGAACAAAAATCCGATGATAGGATTCCGGAGGGGTGGTCTCTACAAGAATTCCAAGATTGGATTAATGGCCCTATTCCTGAAGAATGGAACGAAGAGCAATGGGAATTATATCGGGAAAGCGTAGAGGATTTGCTGTAATTGAAAGATTCTTTTTATCAAATTGATATTTTTTAATTTCCCGTACATTTACTTAGATTTACATTAAATTTAATCTAAGTTCGCCCCATTTTTCTAAACGCTATACTGCTCTAAACCTCTTTCGAAACGAGGCACTGCGCCTATTATGTAGCGCAGTATTGCGTTTTTTCGGGCGAAATCTTATAACCTTCTGTTTCTCGTAGGGCACCTGAGGTATAACCAATGGGTGAAAAAAAGTACTTCGTTCTCATGGAGGGCGGAAATGACACCAGCCAAGTATTTGCAAGCCGACAACCACGTGGAGCAGCTCTAAAAGCTGCAACTCGCGGACACACAAGTATCCGCCTAAGAGAACGCGGAACCAAGAAGGTTCACGTTTTCAAGGGATGGGTTGACACAGTGCCAAAGCCTGCAAATGGCCCAGCATGGCTTCCTGACAAGATCAAGAAAGCCAACGTGAAGAAGCAAGGCGTAGAACATCTTTGAGATTCTATTTTGCTGATTCTCCCTTAGAGGGTACATCGCCTCTCCTGATTCTTAGGAATCAGGGGGGGCTTTTTTTTATTTGAAAGAATCAATATCTAACCTTTTGGCGTGTTATTGTTCTCCAGATCCTTTGTAATGGGTCATAGTATCTATCTACAACTCTTTCTTTGAGTGGTATTATTGCATCATCTGTAATTTGAATACCTGCTGGACAAACTTCAGTACAACATCTGGTAATATTGCAATATTCCACACCAAATTCCTTTTTTATTTCTGGAATTCTATCTTCAGTATCCAATGGATGCATTTCATATTGTGCTAATCTAACTAAATTCCGAGGGCCAGCAAAGTCATCAAATAATTGATGATCTCTCAAAACATGACAAGTATTTACGCAAAGGAAACACTCAATGCACTCTCTGAATTGTTGGACTCTGTGTGCTTCATGTTGGTTAAATTCCCAATTTGGGTCGTCAGGACCTTTAATCGGTTTAATTCTCTTTGCAACTTCATAGTTATAGGAAACATCTGTGACTAGATCCTTTACATGAGGAAAAGCTTTCATCGGTCTTACTTCAATAGGTTGGCCCTGAGGGGTTTCAGCAATTACATCCGACATTCTAGTCATACACATTAGTCTAGGTCTTCCATTTATTTCTGCAGAACAAGACCCACATTTACCAGCTTTGCAATTCCACCTAATTGCAAGTTCGGGGTCTTGTTCATATTGGATTCTATGCATACAATCTAGTATGACCATCCCTTCGTCTAATTCTAATTCATATTCTTGCAATTCTGCATTTTCACCTTCTCCACGAAGTACTGTAAATTTCTGAATATTTTCATTTATATTTTCTAATGATAAACCTTCTTTGTCCATCTTGTCAAGTATTGATTCATATTCAATTATTGCAGCAGAATAAATCTCAGTGTCAACTTTTCTTTCATTTAGGGTTTCAGTTTTCCATTTATTGCGGAGCATTTGTTGTTCCCTCTCATTCAAATCATGCCAACCCCACGGCTCTTTTGATTTGAAATCACTTTCCTTGAGCGAAACACTAGCCTCTAACTCTTTGGTTGAAATTAAACCCTCAATTTTGCCTTTTGCTTCACTAAGGCGATCTTGTAGGGACATCATTTTCCACCACCTTGTTCCGATGCACGCTCAGTAATCATTTGTTTAACTTCATTGATTACATCTTTCAAGTCACTTCTCATTTCCTCTACAGGTTCTTGTTTGATTTTTATTTCTCCATTTTCCATCCAGCAAATGTTGAGAGTTTTTCCCCAATATTCATCATCATGGCCAGGATGGTCATCGCGTGTATGGCCGCCTCGACTTTCTTCTCTAGTCAAGGCTGCAAGTGTAGCAACCGTAGAGATATCTACCATATTTTTCAAATCTAAGGCCTGATGCCAACCTGAATTATATTTCCTTGAAGTTCCAGGTGAACACTCATTGGCACGTTTTGAGAAATCTTTCAAATCATCTAAGGCACTTTCCAATTCTTCTTTAATCCTAATGATGCCAACTTTTTCTTGCATCATATCTCTCATTTCATCATAGATGTGCCCAGGATTTTCACCACTTTCTCTTAAAAGAGGCTCTAAGGCATCTGAGATAGCATCTTGAACTTGTTTTTCATCAATAGATGGCTGGGCAAGGTCCTTAGAACGCTTGGCAGCATGTTCGCCTGCTCTTTTTCCAAATACAATCAAATCAGAAAGAGAATTTCCTCCAAGACGATTTGCACCATGAAGACCAGAAGCAACTTCTCCGCATGCATATAATCCACTTACTGTAGTTTCTTGTGTTTCAGCATTGACTCTAACGCCTCCCATTACGTAGTGAGCAGTTGGGCCCACCTCCATTGGCTCTTTAGAAATATCAACACCCGCTAATTCTTTGAATTGATGGTGCATGGAAGGCAATTTATCCAGAATCGCAGCTTCGCCACGATGGGAGATATCCAAAAATGCACCTCCGTGAGGGCTACCTCTACCCGCCTTAACTTCAGAATTTATTGCCTTTGCAACAACATCTCTAGTCAATAGTTCTGGCGGCCTTCTGACAGTTGCAAGTTTTCCACTAACAACTTCTTCAACCCATTGATCTGCTTCTTCAATACTTTCTGCATGATCTCCTTGAAACATTTCAGGAACATAATCAAACATAAATCTGACATTCTTTGAATTGAAAAGACGGCCCCCTTCTCCTCTAACACCTTCTGTAACAAGAATCCCTCTGACAGAGGGCGGCCAAACCATTCCTGTTGGATGGAATTGAACAAATTCCATATCGCGTAATTCGGCTCCAGCCCACAGGGCTAATGCATGCCCATCTCCTGTGTATTCCCATGAACCCGAGCAAACGGACCAACATCTTGTAATTCCTCCAGTTGCTAGAATAACAGATTTAGCAGAGAATGCGTGAAAATCTCCATCGACTCTTGTATATGCAACACAGCCAGTTACTCTTTCTCCTTCTTTTAGGAGGTGCCTGACAGTATATTCTGTGAACATATCAATTCCTTCATGGATTCCTCGCTCTTGTAAAGTGCGAATAATTTCTAGTCCAGTAGCATCTCCTACGTGGGCTAGTCTAGGAAATGTGTGTCCACCAAAATTTCTCTGATTAATCAGATTTTTTGGTGTTCTGTCGAATACTGCGCCCCATTGTTCTAATTCTCTTACTCTATCAGGTGCTTCTTTAGCATGGAATTCTGCCATTCTCCAATTTGCTAGCCATTTACTACCTTTCATAGTATCATGAAAGTGAACTTTCCATCCATCACGAGGGTCTGCATTTTGAAGGGCAGCAGCACACCCTCCTTCAGCCATTACTGTATGTGCTTTACCAAGCAACGATTTTGTTATTATTGCAGTTTTCGCACCACTACGTGCAGATTCTATTGCTGCTCTTAGTCCGGCGCCTCCTGCGCCAATTACAATCACATCATATTCATGAGAGGTATAGTCTTCAGGTATGTTAAGCACCTCCCATAATTACTAAACTAAAGTCGTTAATGTAGCCCATGGAGCATCCAATTGTCCATGCATCTCCAATAAATACAAAGGCAAGAGATACCCAAAACCAGAAACCATGGTCGCGATTTAAGATTGAAATTTTTTCAAAAATCTTTCCTCTTATTTTTGAGATACCATCTACCCAACGATCTAAAATTCCGCCAGCAAGATGCCTTAATGCATGACATGAAGTTACATAAAATGTCAAACACACAGCTTCTAAGGTAAGTATAACTGTCCCACCTGAAATTCCATATCCGTCATGGAATGACATGGTGTGAGTAATATCCCACCACTTGATAATCAAAATTGGAATTACCATGTAGAGAAAATATCTGTGTAGATTGTTAATAATAAATAACCGCTTTTCACCTTTGTATCCTATTTTCTTATTAATTTCTGGTTCATCAACCCAACAACCTACTGGTGTAGCAAAAAATGTTCGATAGTAAACTCTACGCATGTAATAACACGTGCCTCTAAATGAAAATGGGATCCATAATATCAGAACTGCAGCATTAACCCAGGAGGGATGATTCCAACTTGAGAACATCTCCCATTCTAATACATTAGGAGAAAACATAGGTGATATTACGTGTGCTCCATTCACGTCATATGATATGTGTTCGGCAAAGAAAATAGCTCTCCATGCAGTCCAAGCTAGGGCTAAAGTAAGGGCGATGCCCATTGTCATGGGTTGTGCCCACCAATTGTCTATACGGTTGGTACGCCCAAGTCCATTCAACATTGGAAGTTTGATTCCTTCTCCCATGAAAACGCGCCACCAGCGCCCCCCTATGGGGGGCGGATATACCTGCGAGTAAGGATGAGGTCTTTAATGACTGTTCGTAGAATTTCATGCAAGTTTAGCCCAGTCTACTTCGGCTTCTACCATTTCAATTTCATCGACATCCATCTGGGCCAATTGGAGTTTACCAGACAACTCATCATTAACTGCATGCCAGTAAGAATATGCTTCAATGACCCAGATTCCAGATTCTCTTGTTCCATTTCCGCTTCCCTTTACTCCACCAAAAGGAAGGTGTGCTTCTGCACCAGTTGTTGAGTTATTTATTCCAGTCATTCCTGCCTTTATACCAGTTTTGAATCTATATGCTTCGAGTCGATCATTGGTGTAAATTGCGGACGAAAGTCCATATGGGCTTGCATTTGCAAGGTGTAATGCATGCTCGAAATCTTTTGCTTTTACAACAGTAACCACTGGTCCAAAAACTTCTTCATGGAAGCATTTCATGTCTTCAGTTACATTTTCATAAACATGTGGCCACATGTAAACTCCTTCTTCGGGCGCTCCTTGGAAATTATTAGGAACATTGCCTTGAGTAATTCTGCCCTTGCCCCATAATTTCTTTGCACCATCAGTTTCAATCATTTCAATTCCTTTGAGGAAATCGACAGCATATTTTTCCGATAGCATTGCTCCATAAAGGACATTTTCTTGATGCAGAGAATCTCCTATACTTGTAGATTGAACCTTTGCCATAAATTTAGACATAAATTCATCATAAATATCTTCATGTAAAATTAGATTTCCAAGGCTTGTACAGCGTTGTCCAGCGGTTCCAAATCCTCCCCAGTACGCTCCTTCAACAGCATTTTCAATATTAGCACTCGGCATGACAACAAGTGGATTTTTGCCCCCTAGCTCTAGTGAACAGGATACAAGATTACGTCCACAAACTTCTCCGATTGCTTTTCCTACAGCAGTTGATCCAGTAAATGAAATTTTGTTGATAAGTCCTTCATCGACAGCATCTACAATATATTGCCCAGCACCACTTCCTTTTCCATGTACCAGATTTATTACTCCATTAGGAAGTCCTGCTTGATGCATAATTCTTGCTAAAGCGAAAGAAAGAAGCGGAGAATCTTGTGGAGATTTCCATACACATGTATTGCCACAAATAATTGCAGGAATCATTTTCCAAAACGGTACTGCAGAAGGGAAATTACATGCATTAATAATTCCACAAACACCCAACGGTCTTCTGTATGTGAATAATTCTTTATCAGGTAATTCTGAGTTGACAGTTTGGCCATATAACCTGCGTCCTTCTGATTGGAAAAACAAACAAGTATCAATTGCTTCTTGAATTTCACCGCCACATTCTTTCAATGTTTTACCTATTTCGCGTGCTTGTAATCTTACAAGTTCCTCTTTATGTTCCATTAATAATCTGCCCATGTTCCCAATTATTTGTCCACGAGTTGGTGCAGGAGTTGCAGCCCAACCAGCCAAAGCATTTCGTGCTGCAGAAATAGCATCATGTACATCTTCTCTTGTGGATAGAGGAAATTCTCCCAGATTGTCTGCGAGATTTGCAGGATTGATTGAGTTGAAGGTATTTCCATCTCTGGAATCTGTCAATTCTCCGTTAATGATATTGTAGCCACGAACCATTGGTAGGTTGTGTGGGTTGTTTGCATCGATGAATTCTAATCCGGACTCTAGTACGTGCGCCATGGAGGTGCGTTTAGTATGTCAAACATCAATGCACCGATTGAAAATTGATGCGCGACTTAAAGGGGGAGTGGTGGTGAGGGCAGATTATACCCGGAGGTATTACCCATGCCTGATGACGCTTCAAATAGCATTTCGTTAAGAGTCTCTAAAGCAATACCAAGCGATGTTGGACACGGTCGTGCACGTATTAGTGGAGAGAACGATTTAGATCTAAAACCTGGAGATATTATTGAAATTAAAGGTGAAAATAGAACTACAGCTGCAATTTATTGGCGTAGTCGCCCAGAAGATTCGAAAATGGATATTATTCGCGTAGATGGTATCATCAGAAAAAATGCAGGAGTAAGTTTGGGGGATAGGGTTGAAGTTTCCAAAGTTGATGCAAAAGCATGTACAAAATTGGTTCTATCACCTGTAATGGCAAACAAACAAAAAGTCAAATTTGGCCCCGGTATTGAAGGATTTGCTAGAAGAGGTTTGAATAAGAGACCGGTTGTTTCAGGAGATAGAATCTTTATTCCAGGTATGACGCTATTCGCTGAAGCATTACCATTTGCTGTGCTACAAACGACTCCTAAAGGAATAGTACAAGTCAATTCAGATACAGATATTGTGATTAAAGATGAAGCAATAGATGATGATGATGTAGGACAATCACAAGGTATTACCTATGAGGATATAGGAGGAATAGGTACTCAATTATTGAAAGTCAGAGAAATGATAGAATTACCTCTGAAGCACCCAGAGCTATTCCGTAGGTTAGGAATCGATCCTCCGAAGGGGGTACTTCTCCATGGGCCTCCAGGTACTGGGAAAACAATGATTGCTAAGGCCGTAGCCACTGAGACAAATGCACATTTCACATCAATTAATGGCCCTGAAATCATTTCAAAATATTACGGTGAATCAGAGAAACAATTGAGAGAAATTTTTGATGATGCTGCAAACAACGCTCCAGCGATTGTATTTGTTGATGAAATAGATTCAATATGTCCAAAAAGAGAAGATGTTAGTGGTGAAGTTGAACGCCGTGTAGTCGCTCAAATGCTAACTCTAATGGATGGAATGCAGGGTAGAGACAATGTCATTGTAATTGGAGCAACTAATCGTAGAGATGCTATGGATCCTGCGCTAAGGCGTCCAGGACGTTTTGATAGAGAAATTGAGATTGGAGTTCCTGACAGAGAAGGTCGTAAAGAAATACTTGAAGTACACACTCGTCAGATGCCAATTTCTGATGATTTTGATATTGAATGGGTATTGGAAAATTCATATGGATTTGTAGGTGCCGATTTAGCCGCATTAGTTCGCGAATCTGCGATGAAAGCTTTACGTAGATATTTGCCAGAAATAGATTTAGATGAAGATACAATTCCTCCTGAAGTATTAGAAAAAATGGAAGTCAAAATGGATGATTTCCGTTTGGCTATAAGAGAAATTGAACCTTCTGCATTAAGAGAGATTTATGTCGAAATACCAGATGTTTCATGGGAAAGTGTTGGTGGTTTAGAAGAAATAAAAGACAGATTGAAAGAAAGTGTTGAATGGCCATTAACAAAGCCAGATTTATTCGATCACTTTGGAATAAAACCACCAAGAGGAATTGTTTTATTCGGAGCACCTGGTACTGGAAAGACATTATTGGCAAAAGCAATCGCTAATGAAGCCAAAGCAAATTTCATTTCAATCAAAGGTCCTGAATTGATTTCAAAATGGGTTGGCGAATCAGAGAAAGCAATCAGAGAGATATTCAAGAAAGCAAAACAATCATCCCCCTCAATTATTTTCTTAGATGAGTTCGAATCTATTGCAGGTATGCGTAGTTCAAATAGCCAATCTGGCGGTTCAGATGTAGCTAATCGTGTAGTCAATCAATTGCTTGCCAGTATGGACGGCGTTGAAAGCTTAGATGGTGTAATTGTTGTAGCTGCAACAAATAGGCCTGAAATGATTGATCCTGCTTTGCTAAGAAGTGGTAGATTTGAACGAGTATTGCATGTGCCCCCTCCTGATAAAGGTGCAATTGAGGCAATAATGGCTATACATTCTCAAGGCATGCCTCTCTCTAAGTTTTCAATGAAGGACCTTTATGGAATGCTAAATGGATTTACTGGTGCAGATATTGAAGCAGTTTGTCGTGAAGCTGCATTAATTGCCATGAGAGATGGTAAGAAAAAGGTAACAAAAACTCATTTCGAAGATGCCATCTCTAGAGTGCGCCCTACGGTGACTCCTGATATGTTAGAGTATTATTCAAAGATGGAAGAGAGATTAACATCTGGCCTTTCTAATATTAAGCGTTCGAGAGACACAGGATATGGCATGGAGTCAATGTAATCGTTGACATTTAGCCGGTTAATTGAAGTGTTAAACGCCCCCGTAGGGGGCGAGGTTAACCAATGGCAAGCTTTAGCGGAGAGTTCTTGAAGCGACAAGTTGTAGATAGTAATGGAGATATTTTTGGCAGTCTTGAAGATTTAGTTATTGATACTAATAGCGGAGTATTAGTTGAATTTTTGGTAGATGTAATTGATGAAATTGACACCAGTAAATTACCTTGGCCAGTTGAAGATGGACTTTGTAGAGTCCCTGCTAGTGAAGTCTCTCAAATGGGCAGTAGAATTCATTTGAAGCGATGAGCATATTTTCATCATAGTAACACAACCTTCTAAACCGAAGTTAATGCGTGTGATGTCAGAAGTTTGTACTAGTGGTGAGGATATGGGGGACGCGCCGAGATTGAATAGAAAGCGAATAGCCTTGCAGGCTGCGTTTTGGGCCGTCTTATTGGTCTTACTTTCAACACTTGCTTCTAACATAATCAATCTCGGAAACCAGGATGGCCAATCCGCGTATGGAAATGATTGGGATGATTTGTCAGCATTTCGTAATGATATCAATGATCTAGGAATAGAAACCAAATCGTTAGTTTCTTCTCCTTTACTCCTCGCAGATATTGAGGATCCAGCTAATGCAACGTTCATTATCGCAGGTGTAGAGCGAGATACAATTTCTCTTCCTCAATTCTCATCTGATGGTTTCTTGACATTTGCTTCTGAAGATGGTTATTCGCCTGCAGAAATTGATGCTATCAAGGAATTTGTTCTCGCAGGAGGAAATGTATTGGTTATGGATGATTTTGGTTATTCATCCTCTATTGCTGAAGCATTTGGCGTCCGGTTTAAAGGAGTTCAACTATACGATACTGTTTACGTAACAGAATTAGATTTCAATTTTGTTTGGATGTGTGTTCAAGAAGCACCTTGTGGAATGAATGGTACTCAACTGGATAAAGAAACATTGACATCACACACGCGTTGGACGGAAGATCACCCATGCGCCGCTTACAACAATACTGTAATTTCACGTTCAAACTCTGGAATTTGTTCCCACCATTGGTTAGACCAACAAGTACAGTTTAATCCGACATATCAGGTTTTATTGAATAACATAACAGGCATTGATGTGATTCCAAATACATTGACACCATTTGGTTCTACCGAGATTACAGCTATGACAAGTGCTGAAGCAACAATAGATGTAAATGGCGATGGAGAGATTTGGGTTGGTTCTGAACAAACTTCTGAAACACCTGATCTATGGGGACAATTCAATCTTTCAATAGATGTTTGTGTGGCTCAAGACTGCAATGGTTCAGGAGGGCGTATCACTTTTGTTGCTGATGGTTCTGTCTTGACAAATGCTCTTTATGATTATGAAAATTACAATAATGGGAAATATGGAGAGGTGACAAATAGTATACCTGAAAATGATAATCGCAAATGGGCTCTAGATTTTATTGTTGACTCTTTGTACTCTCCTCAAGAAACAGAGGAAAATGGTGCCCCTAGTGTTTCCGATACTGCATTGGTGATTTTTGATGAAAGCAGACATATTCAACCGAGTGTTGCTTCAGAATCATACAATACAGTATATTTCTTACTAGTTTATTTTACAGGTGAAGGGTTGGCAATGCTTTTGTTATTCATGATATTGTTTATTTCGTTTGAAGCAGTATTACTGAAGAAAAAAGATCCAGAAGCATGGAGGCATGTGTTTAGTATTATTTACTATGGATTTGGAGATGCAAATCGATATGGATATTATGCTAAATCAAATAAAATAAAACAAGTATTTTTATCGAAAGTAAGAAATCAAAATGGATTAACAAGAGAAGAATTTGACTCATTGCCTGCGCGTGAACTTCAATCGATGATCAATGATCCTGTATTAGTAAAATTCGTATTTGAAAATAAAAATTATTCTTTAGAACAGACTGTAGCTATAGTTAAGCGAATAAAGGTCTGGGGAAGGACATGAGGTGAAAGAGATGTGGACACGTAAGGCAGCATTTACATTCACTGGAGGCATTGCTCTAATTTTGATTGGAATGATGATTTCAAACCATCAAATGATGATTTTAGGTTTGGCATTTATTGCATTTATAGTTGTAAATTCTTGGGTTAGTGGGCATGGCGATGTAGAAGTGCAGAGAACATTATCTGCAGATAATCTCTACAAAGGAGATGACTTGTATGTCGAGTTGTTAGTTACAAATCGTAGCCGCCGTAGGACACAACAATTAGAGGTATACGACAACGTTCCACACGAGATGAAATTACGTAGTGGTCTAAACCAAATGCGGTTAAATTTGAAACCCGGAGAAAGCGCAAGAATTCGTTATGTGTTGAGGTGTCCATTAAGAGGACATTATTCAATAGGCCCTGTCTCTCTTCGATATAGAAATACGTTTAATTTGGCTGTAGATGAAATGTACGTAGATCACCATTCTGACATTATTATTTTCCCTCAAATAAGGGATGTTGAAGAGGCATTTATTCGTTCGAGAACAGCAAAAATGTATACAGGTGCTACAACACTTAGAACGCCAGGCCCAGGTACAGAATTTTATAGCTTGAGAGAATATGTTCCGGGTGATCCGTTCAAAAATATAAATTGGAAAGCATTTGCACGTACTGGAGATTTAATGATTAATGAGAAATGTCGAGATGCAGTTACAGATCTTTACATTATACTTGATAGTAGAGATATAGCAAGAATTGGTACCGTATTGAAAAATCCGCTTGAAATGGGAACAGTAGCAGCAGCCAGTCTTGCAAGTTTCTTTTTGAAGCGTAGAGATTCAGTTTCTTTAACGATTTATGATGAAAAACTTTCCTTCTTGCCACCTGATACTGGAGATAAACAATATTTCAAGATATTAAGTTCTCTTGCAGGAGTTGCTCCAAGAGGCACAATGCCATTACAGGCAGTGACAAATAGCCTTGCTGCTAGATTCAGTAGAGGTAGTCCAGTTTTCATTATCTCTTCGTGCGAAGGAGACGGAACGGTGCCTGCGGCAGTTCGTGATCTTGTTGGGCGAGGTCATGAAGTGACAGTTCTTTCACCATCATCAATTGATTTTGAAAGGTTGGTAAGTCGAATTCCAAGGATGTCTTATGAAGTTTTGAAATTAGAAAGGCAAAACCGGCTGACATCTTTAGCAGGATTTGGGAGTCAGGTTATTGATTGGATGCCAGACATGGATTTGTCTCAAGCATTACTACAAGTTAGAGGATATTAGGTGTGATATTATGGCAGGTGAAGTTTCTCCACAGGGCGAAGGGGCCCGGTCATTGCATCTGCGTCAATTAAGACGACAGTGGCAAATAATTACACTACAGGTTGTTGCAACCATTTCTTTAGTTTGGATGTATATGGAAGTAGTTTCAACATATGTTGTAGGTAGTATTGACCACACACAATTATTTTCAACAATTGAATCTGGATTAGGTATAGAGTTACCATTATCAGATTGGCTCACAGGATCTTCACAAGATGGATTGGCTAGATTTTACGTACCAATCGGTTTGGGGCTTGGACTGGGAGGTTCAATGGCAGTATTAGCATTCCAAACACCGAAAATCCAACAAAGAATAAAATTAGGATTCATTATTTTGTTGATATTGCTTTTAGCAGGTAGATTTGTTTTAACGTATATTTGGCAATTAATCGGAGAAGGTTGGAGCGCGCCTGCTGATGATGTATTGCAAGCACTTGAATGGCCATTGTTATTCATGTTATCATTGATTATACTTGCATTTTATTTGTTGCCAATCATTACTGGGACAAAGGGAATTTGGGGGCTTTCACGTCGTGGAGTTGCGTGGTCAATTGGGTTTACTTTACTATTTTTAGGAATACATGCAATACTTACATTCCCGCTAATTAGGGCCCAATTGGGCGACTATGGATCTCAATTAAACACCTTAGAAGTATTAGTTTCCGATCCAGATGTGTTTGGTCTTGTAACTACAGAACAATTTTCCTTAATTTTAATTGCTTGTTTGATGATGATATTTCAAGAATCTGCATTTGGGGTAATTCGGCAATTAGAATATGCGTATAGGTTGCCAGAATCTTGTAAAAGGGACCCAGAATATGTTTCTCAAATGGATAATTTACTGAACGGAATGATTAGACATACGGGGATCTTCCTATCATTAACAGTAATTGTAACTACAATTGCTCTTGGTTTCCATTCTGTATTACTAGATTGGGTAGGCGGCATAACGGGTTCGCAATGGGCTTCACAGGTTGGTGAATCAATTGAGTTAACTCTTACATATGGCCTTGTGATTTCAGCTCTACTCTTCTTAGGAGTAATGGCCTTGCTGAGATTTATAGTGCCATGGCAAAGATTCTGGGGATTAATTGAATCAACAATTATTTCTCGCGAGTAATAATTGATTGAAATAGTCTACCGAACATTTCAGTGGCAATAAGAACCAATATTGGCAGCCCACATATTCTTGCTGCCCATAGCGAATAGTCTTCAAGATAGTTTCCTAACTCGAATCCAACAAATATTGCTCCCAAAACTAATAATAAAAACACTAATTTTTCTACCCAAAGTGGATATAAAGACTTGTAGTGTGACAAGCAATCACCTTCAAAGATCAATTCCATCAAGTTCATTTTCTAGTTCATCTAGAACAGAATCTGAAACGGCATTATCAGTTGTAGGTTCACTTTGACGTTGCCATTTTGCATCTAATCTCGCAAGCTCTTCTTCTAATGCAGCTCTTTCATCATCATGTGATAATTCAGAAATTTCTTCATTCTTGGCCTCATTAATCTCTTCACTAGGAGTTTCCATTTCAGTCCATTCCTCAGTAATTTTACTAGTTTCTGTTGTCACAGCAATTTCTTCATCAATTAGTTCCCCTTGCATCTCTTCTACAGCATCTTCATCTATTGGGTTACGCGAATTAATTGGTATATTGTCTCGTTCAAATGGTAAGAAGCCAGTATTTTTGAAATCCCAAAGGGCTCCTCTAACTTCACCTTTAACAAAACCACTAGCATCTAGTTGAGTTAACAACTCCTCTAGGGCAGTAGTAGTAGATTCAAGTCTAACTGCAGAACCAGCATCTCTCATGTCTGCCTCAAGATGTATGTCATCCAGTGCTTTTTGAATAAGTGAGCGAGTTTCTCTCGCTAAAACAGGTAGCGACTCAGGACGTTTTGTATTTGCAATCAGAGCATTTACTTGGTCAGAAGGCGCCCCTAATTTTTCTAATTGTTCAAGAACATTCCTTATTCTACGTAGCATAGTTATTGATCTATCATAATCTTCTAACAGATTTTCTAAATCTAGTACTAAATTGGTTACAGTTTCGCCTAACTGGTGTTCGAGACGTTGTTGAACTGACCACCTTGTAAGTCCTCTAACCGCTCCTGCGGTAGCCGGCACCTGTCTTTCTAATAATGTCATAACCTCATTGGATAACAAATTCCTGGGAGTATTTGCCACATGATCCACGACACCTTGTATCACTTGAAGTGCGCGTTCAACAGCTCTGTCAAGTAATGTTACAGAGTAGCCTAAATTTCTAGCATGCTCTAATCGATTAATTACTGGTCCTAGTCCTTCAAATTGTTGTGCATCTTCAAGTAGTGCTTGGGCCAGTGGCTCTTCTGATAATTTTGCTCTCAATATTTCGGCTTCTTTAATATCTGAAAGGGCATCCTCATGAGCAATTGCTAGTGCTTCTGCCTGATCAAGTAAATTAGAAAGCTCAGCCTCAGCTTGACCACGTCTTGCTCCAAGGTCGCCAAGTTCTTTCAAAGTTTGACGTCTTTCTTCCATTAATTCTTTCATTTCAGCTTGAATCATTGCAGCACGATTTTCTTGTTCAGTTAGCCGGATTCTGTCTTCTTGCGTGCGTTCTCTTGATGCTTTAGATTCAGATTCAATTTGTTTAAGTGATAATGTGGCATCATTAATTTTACTTTCAAGTTCTGAAAGATCTGCTTGAGCTCTTCGATGTCTATCTCGCGTGGCTTCTACTTGCTCTTCAATCATTCTTTGTCGCCTTTGATCATCCTCAATCCTCGATCGTATTGAGGCAAGAGTTGTAGAATGTGAATCGATATCACTTGAGAGAGCGGCTTCAGCAGATGCCATTTCTTCGATTTTCTTGGAAAGTTCAGAACTTGCTTTAGAATCGCCTAATGCCTTTGCTAGTTCACTTGCTCTTTCTGATAATTGGTGTTCTAGTTCATTTACTCTCTTTGCTAATCTATCAGATCTTGCTTCTGCGGCTTCAGCAGTAGTTTGTGCACTAGATAAATCAACTTGTAATTGGTCTAATTCTTTATTGGATCCTGAGATTTTAGATTGTATGTCAGCAGCTTGCCTGTTTGCCTCAAGGGCATTTACTTTAGCAGCCTCTTCAGATTTCTTTGCAGCTTCAAGTGCGACTTGCGTAGCATTCAGTTCAGCATTAATTTCATCAAGGGCATGTTCTGCTTTTTCGAGTTTACGACGCAGTCCATCATCGATTGCAGAAGTACTTTTTTCGATAGAATCTAAGCCTTTGCTGATTCCTAAATTGGCAATTTTAAAGTCAACCTTCAATCTTTCCTTTCTTAGGTTTGCTAAACCTACTTCGAAACCATACATTTCATCCATTGTTTGCTTGATTAGTGCTTTTTTGGCATCTGATCTAACTCTTGTTTCACTCATGATTGAACAAAAAGAAGGTAAAGAAAAATCCTTTACATTTCCTGAATCCGGACCGAGTATTGTTCCAACAGGTAGCCTATGTAGTGCAAGTATTCTTTTCGCTTCAGTCATATCATTGATTGCTGATGACAATTTTGTTCCTTTTGGGCCTTGAATGGCAACTGGTATGCCTTTGACAAGTGCTATTTTGATTGCTTTAGAAGATTTGCCAGAAGATAGGTGCCCCGTAATACTTTCTTCTAATGCGGTCTTGAGCATAGAAATAACTGCATCAGAACCCCCGCGTCCTTCTCTAACAATGTGTCCATCGGACAAACTTTGTCCCCCTGCGCCCATTGTTTCAGTTTGCCCATCCATAGTTGCTGTAATTTGATTGATTAACATAGTATGGTCAGTGTCAGCTTCAGTCCAAATTGCTAGTGCTATTTCTCCAGCTTCTGCGAGCAGTAATGACCCATCACCAGTGTGTAATGTCCAATGTCCATTCCCCTCAAGTCCTAAATCTGTAGCCATTGCCTTTCTTCCAGACAATGTTTCTCCAACTTGTGCTGCGAGTTGATTTGAGTCGGAGGGCAAATCTCCTGCATCATCAATAAGCATTCCTTGGTCAACAGCAATCCCTCCCCTGACATCGTCCTTCTTGACAATTTCAGACAGTACTGCAGATAAATCTCTAGAAAGTAGTCTTTCAATGGAATCACCAGCCCCTGTTAATCCACGCATATCCGCACTATGTTCAAATGATTCAGGTAATATTTCAGCGATAGATCCTAATGCTGATTGTGACCAGACTCGTGCTTTTAGTCTATGTTGGTCTTCTTCCAATTTTTGTAAATGTATTCTTGCTTCAGCTCCGCACAATAGCGCCTTTCCTTTCCCATCTTCGGCCAACCATCCTACAATCCGGCCAGCTCTAACAATTCTGTGTCCGCTGGGGGTGCTTCTTCTACCCAGATATGTTGATATTGCTCCGTGTTCAAAAGGTAGAATAGATCCATCGCTAATATCATAATCTTCATCAAAAGCGGTCCCGTATGGTAAATCAAACATCAAATCACCTCATTGTAGCAAGCACCATGCTAACATTGCAATCAACAGCGTGTCTCCATCTTGCAATCCGTCCGTTTTTATTGCCAGTAAGAACAATACTTGCATCTTCACTTACTCTGCAAAGATATAGCGTATTGCCTTTTTCTGACCAAAATTCTAGGCCTCGTCCACAGTCTGTACTTTCTGCAAGCATTTCCATGGAACGGACTAATTTTTTGGCACGGTCAATTTCTGGCAAAACACGTTTAGAACCTACAGCAGCAATCAAGCCATTTCGCTTTGAAACAATATATGCTTGATCAACACCTGGTAGGGCAGAGAATTCAGCCAGAATTCGTTGTAGCATGCGCGCTCAATTACCTTCAGGTCGAAATAGGCTTCAAGAAGTTTTTGACATCTAAACGCCCGTAGGGCGGTTTGTGTAGTAAATCTATTTCGCCAACTAGATTTTTTGACTAACGTAAATTCTGAAAATTAAATCCAATTGAAAATTTAATTTTCCAATTGAGATTTTAAACCGTTTACATCAAACCATAAATCACGTAGGAATTGTATGGCCGGACTATTTGAGGTTCCAGGATGCGACAAATGTAAGCATCCTGCGATTTATCATCAAATATATTCAGGTCGAATGATGTGTGGGAAGCATTTAGCTGAAAGTATTGAGAAAAAGACATCTAAAGAACTGAGGAAACAATTGACAATCCCCAAGGGTCAAAATTTTACAATATTAGTTGCTATTTCAGGAGGAAAAGATTCTGCTGTATTGTTAGAGAGAATTGTTGGCGCTATTGGAAAGAGGCCTGATGTTACAATAATCGGTGGATGCGTTGATGAAGGGATAGAAGGATATCGCCCTCCGTCTTTGGAATGCGCTAGACAGTTATGTTTAGATCTTGGAGTAAGATTTGAAACAGTTTCCTATCCCGAATTAGGTTTCAAGGAAATGGATGAAGTTGTAGTACGAATGGAAGAACTTTCAGAATCAAAGGCGCCTTGTTCATTTTGTGGTGTTTTTCGAAGGCAAGGAATAAATCATCTTGCGAGAAGAGTAAATGCAGATGTGATTGCATTAGGTCATAACTTGGATGATATGGCTCAGACGATTTTGATGAACTTACAAAATGGCGATTTAGAACGAACATTAAGACTTGCACCCCACACCTCTTCTCCGATAGAGGGAATTGCTCCAAGGATTGTTCCATTGCGCTGGATTCCTGAGCAAGAAATACATCTATATGCTCTTCATAGAGGATTGCCAATACACCATGAAGAATGCCCTCATGGGAGTGGAGCATTGCGATTTAGACACCGTGAGATGATTGCCTGGATGGAAGCAGATGTTCCCGGAACTAGGCATGGTTTGTTGAGAATGGCAGATGATGTGAAGGCTCTGCATTCTAAAGCAGGAGCAAATAGACCTCCTTCACCAAAAAATTGTCCAATATGCGGTGAGATATGTAGTGGAACAATTTGCAAAGGCTGTGAGATGAAGAAATTACTTTTTGACTAAATTCTTCTTCTCAATTTCTCCATTAAACCATCTGCAAGGCCAAGAGATTCTAACGCTTGATCAATATTTCCTAATTGCACAGAATCTCTAGCAATGGCTATTGCTTCTTCACATGCCATTCTTTCATTATCAGTAGGTCTAATTCCATTTATTTCACATTGGTTACGAAGTGTTTTCCATTGCTCATTAACATAATCAAGTAATTCATTTGCTTCTTCATTCGCTTTGTTTTCAGAATCAAGATCCTTGGTAAGTCTTTCAAGTAAAACAGCGGCATGACTCCACATTTTTTTCTCAGCATAATCTTGTATCTCATTTAATCTTGAGTCCCATTCTTCAGAATCATCTCTCGATTCCCAGCGTGAAATTAAATGCCGCTTTTGTCTAATTGCCCTTCTTACATCATCCATTGCTTCTCGTTCTTTGGAAATTTCTCTTACAACTCCATCAGCAAGACCTTTTGCTTGTGCATGATCTCCAAGTTCTAAAGCTTCCTCAGCATGATTTAATCTATCAAGTAAACTTTCTTTTTCAATACCATCTGCGGCTTTCAATTGTCTATGAGCTTCTTTCAATGAAATTGCAGCATTATCTAATGCATCATCTGAAGCATCAATTTGATTTGGTATAACACTAGCTAACTCCCATGCTTTTTTTGGTTGTTCAGAATTGAGTTTTTTCTTTGATTCTAATAGTAATTCTTGAAGATGTTCAGGGGGGTGCTCAGATTTAGATAATTTGGATGCTCCATTTCTAATTGCCTCTTCAGCCTTTTCCCACCACTCAATAATTTCATTAGCACGTTTCTTTGATTGTCGGAAAAGAATCTCTCCTTCTCTTAGACTACCCAATTCTACTTCTCTTTCTCCCATTTCCCATGCCTTTCTTGGTCTTTTAACAATTGGAGCGATTTTTTCGGCTTCATTTATTGAATTTAATGCATCCATTCGTATGTCATCTACATCGCCAGCTAATGATAATGATCTTTCAATATCTTCTTCAGCCTCATCAAGTAATTTCATTCCCCAAGATGGTTCTCTATGCCCTTCTTCTCTTGCTGTCATTACCAGACTTGCTGCTTGATCTACAGAAGCACCTTGACTTTTCAAATCTAGAATTCTATTCTCTAAATTATTTAGTCTGGTATCAAATGCTTTTCTATCTGTTCTATTTTCATCAGAGCCATACCAATCTGTAATAACAAAAACAATTCCTATCAAGCAGACAATTAACTGAATAATTCCTGGAATATCTGTGATGTCATTTCGTAGTGTTATAGGAAATGCTATTGCTACAGCAATTAAACACATTACTGATCTAAATCTCATAACATCTATTCCGCCAATTAGTGTATTTCTGCTATACAAGAATAGAAATAAAGAAACTGAAATAATTAGTATTGCACCGATCAATTCTAATAAATTACCAAATAGATAAGGAATTCCTATGACAAGTATTGGCAGAAAGGCAATTGTAGTTACAGCAGCAATTCTTGTTCTGCTCTTGTTGTCCATGAGTCCTAAATCTTGAACAAAAACGCCCCATAAAAGTATAATCAATGAATAACCTATTCCTTGAATTATTGAACCACCTTCCATTGCAGAAACTAGGGTTGGCCACGCAAGCCAAGATGCTGAACAGAGAATTATCAATGCACTAATCATTGCTAATCGTTCAATCCTTTCCACATTTGATTGAGCCTCAGATTCGACGGCCTCTTCTAATGTCATCATGCCGTCCATATAACACACTCCAACTTCACAGTTATCAGAATCTCGCTTCGTTGCGTGATCTTATCCACAATATTATACCAGTACAAGTTACAGCGATTAACAATAATTCTAATCCTCCTATACCTGCTCCACTAGAATAATTAGTAGTCTCCATTTTGACTACGGTTTCATTATTCTCATCAAGATATGATAGTTCAACTTCAAAAGTCTCAAACCATCCCATATCAATTTCCATTTGAACAATTGATGTTGTGTTTTGTAAATAATTGGCAGGCCCTACAGTACCAGGATTACAAACATCACCGCTGCACAAAATGAAATCTGTTGTACCAGCTCCATAATTCTTCACAGTAATCCAATATTTGTTGAGACCAGGTTTGATTTCCCCTCCTGCATGTCTTATCTCAGAGATTTCTAAATTTCGTTCAGCATTTGGCGATATAGGTATCCCAACATTACTTATGGCAATGTTCCCTGCCTCATCCCATGATTTAATTTCCATAATGTGGTATCCTATGCCAGGATTTGAAATTTCCAAAAACTGGATTTGATCCCAAGACATATTTGTTTGTATATTTCCATCATAATATTTTACTTCAAATACTATATTTTCAATTGCAGAATGGTCGTCAAATGTCGGTGTCAAATTTAATCGTAAATTATCTGTTGCATTATACCAACCAGAATTAATCCAATTTTCTCCATCATTAATTTCCAATTGTCCACTTACTGTTGGTCCAATTGAATCCAAAAGTTGTATTGTCCAATTCTTAGAAATAATGTGACCTGCATCATCTTCGATTTCAGCATTTAACCAATATTCTACAGGATTTCTCTCCATATGGCGTTCAGATATAGAATCATGATGGGAATTCAGTGCAGAGTTTACGTGAAAAGTTGTTTGTAGATTCTTTCCAGCAGCCCACCAATTTTCAGATTTATTACTAGTCCAATATACCTCTAGATTTTCGTCATTATCATCGCCAATATCTATATCCCATTCAAAGAAACCAGGATTGATTGATATCGAATCATTTGTCTCGTTAATCCATGGATATTCATCGTCTATCAAAATGGAACCTTCCCAATTTCCAATTAATCCTCCTTCATCAGTGCAATTTACAGAGATATTTACATTTGAATCAGGTTCAAATAAAGATAGATTTAGTGATTTATTGTCAGCAAAGCCCCC